>QWCB01003965.1_pt1 | contig 20971 bp, 18 predicted proteins | sample 1972511 | NCBI WGS metagenome assembly QWCB01 (sample SAMN09866719, study PRJNA288562) | Human gut metagenome isolate term5_stool, whole genome shotgun sequencing... | isolation source: gut | host: Homo sapiens | place: USA: California | reverse complement strand
AGTCTTACTTAATATAGTATTTGACTCTCTGTTCATCTCTTGAATTAAGAAATCCATCTTCTTGCCAATGGCCTCATCAGAATTAAGCATGGACTTGAACTGAGATATGTGGCTGTACATTCTAACTATCTCTTCATCGATTGCGTATTTATCAAGTAATAGTGCAAGTTCAAACTCAAGTCTCTTTTCATCGATGATGCTCTTATCCTCGATTAGCTCATTATATTTTTTCATGAAGTCTTCTTTATATTCATCAGTGTAATCGATGTAGATTTCTTTAATCTTGTCAACATTTTCTTCTATTGCAGTGAGATTGTTTAGTATATCGCTCTTAAGATTTTCTCCCTCTCTAATTCTCATATCATCAAAATTATCAAGCGCCTTTTCAAGCGTTTCAAGCATTATATCTAAAAATTCATCGCTCTCGTAATTATTTTTCACTATACTTAAAACTTCTTGTTGACTGATTATATCTTCAAGCTTAACCTCATCATCAAGGCCAAGTTCTTCTTTAATTAAGCTAAGCGCCTTCATATATTTTCTTAAAAATACTAAATCCACTTCAACATCATTAGGATCATCCTCTAAAAAGACAACTGTTAGGAAGCAGTCAATCTTTGCTCTGGAAATTCTCTTTTTAATTGCAAGCCTAATCTTGTCCTCGTACTCTATAAGCGAGCGCGGGCTTCTTAGGTTTAAATCAAAATATCTGTTGTTTACAGATTTTAGTTCGAATTTTATTTTATATTTTTCACAAACATATTCACTAGAACCGTATGAGGTCATACTCTTTAACATAGTCTCACTCCTTATGCATATATTATACCATTTATTTATAAAAATATATATAGAATATGACAAATTCTTCATATTTAAATAGAGTAACTTTGTATATAATATAATTAAGGAGTGATTAAATGTCATTTGATGCAATAATAACAAGAGCCTTGACTGATGAGTTCAATAGTAATTACATCGGTGCAAGGGTCGATAAGATATATCAAACTGAAAAAGATGAAATAATGATTAATATGAGAAGCAAAGATGGTTCTTTTAAAGTCCTTGTTAGTGCTTCGAGCAATAATCCGCGCTTTTATGTGAGCAAGGTAACAAAGGAAAATCCTACTGAAGCGCCTCTCTTCTCTATGATACTTAGAAAGAATCTATCCGGATCAAAGCTAGTTAAGGTCGAGCAATTTGGCTTTGATAGAGCTGCACAATTTGTTTTCAATGGCTACAATGAATTTCATGAAGAAGCTCTCTACTATCTTGTCGTTGAAATCATGGGCAAGTACTCAAACATAGTTCTTTGCAATGAAAATCACAAGGTTATCGACGCAATCAAAAGAGTTTCTACTGTCATGTCAAGCAAAAGAGAGATAGAACCAGGTCTTATCTATGAAAGGCCTCCAGTCTTTGATAGAGTCTCACCTATAAGCGTTGATGAAGAAGAGCTTAAAGATATGATGACTAATAACGCTGATCTAGAAGTAAGAGACTTTCTAATGAGGTCCTTCCTTGGTCTAAGTACTGAGATTGCGAATAAAATATTATTCGACGCAGCAATCGATGATAAGAATCTTGTGAAAAATCTTGATGAGAGTGATGTGTATAAATTTATTTCATCATTCATAAAAACTTTTGAAGAAGTTAAAGAAAAAAATTATAGCTTCAATATTTATAAGCTAAGTGAAAGAAAGAGCGCCTACAATGCCATAAACTTAAATCAATATGCTTCGCTAGAAAAAGAAAATTTCTCTAGCATAAGCGAGCTTCTTGATAAATATTATTATGAGAAGGACCAAAAAGACAGAATTACTCAGCGCTCGCAAAACATGAGGCATACTATAAGTGCAAATCTCAAGAGAGCTAAAAATAAATTACAAAAGCAAAAGGAAGAGATGCTTGAAAGTGCTAACAGAGATGCGTACAAGGTGTACGCTGACCTTATATCTTCAAATATACACAAAATTTCTAAGGGACTAAAAGAAATTAATCTTGAAAACTTTTATGATAATATGAATGAAATTTCGGTTCCTCTTGATCAAAAGCTATCAGCCGTGCAAAACGCACAAAAATACTACAAGAGATATCAAAAAATGAAGCAAAGAGAGATAGTTTTAGAAAAGCAAATTGAAAATACTGAAAATGAGATAAATTATCTTGAGCTTGTAACTGACGCTATAGACAGAACTGACGATGTAAAGAACCTTGATGAGATATATTTTGAGTTAATAAAGAATAATTATATTAAAAAAGATAAAAAAATAAAAAATAAGCCAAAAAAAATCGCCATACACTCTATTGATTATGACGATACAAGTAAAGTTTATTATGGCAAGAACAATTTGCAAAACGAGTATATCACTTTCAAAGTCGCTGACAAAAACGATGTATGGATGCACGTAAAAGGCTTTCCTGGATCACACGTCGTAATCAAGTCAGGTGGTTACCCAAGCGATGAGCTTTTAGTCTTCGCAGCTAAAATTGCCGCAAAAAATTCAAAAGCCAAAGACTCTAACAAGGTTGATGTTGACTTCACTACGAGAAAGAATGTTAAAAAACATCCAAGCGGTAAGACCGGCCTCGTTAATTATGTGAACTTCAAAACCATTACTGTAGATCTTTAGCTTTATATAAATTCGTTTTGATTAGTGCCTCTTTAAAATATTCTGGCAAATCACTTTCTATTGTTATTAAATTATTCGTAATTGGATGGATAAAACTTACTTTTCTGCAATGTAAGACTTGTCCGTCCATTTTTATTTTTCCTCTATATCCATAAGTTTTGTCGCCAAGAACTGGATGATTAATATAAGCAAGATGAACTCTAATTTGATGCGTTCTTCCTGTTTTAATAACTACACTTAAATAAGCGAAATTCTCATTTTGTTTAATTAAATGGATTTCGGAGTGAGCTTCTTTGCCTTCATCTGAGGCACACATCTTGATCTTTTTAATCGGGTCACGCATAATGCCCTTATCAATAACAGTTAATTTATCCTTAAAAGTACCCACGGCGATGGTGATGTATTCTTTATAAATCTCTCTCGACTTAAATATCTCTTTCATCTTTTCATGTGCTTCATTATTTTTTGCTATTATAATAAGGCCGCTAGTATCCTTATCAAGCCTATGGATTATGCCCGGCCTCGATTCATCAATGCTACTTAGTGAGTCAAATCTATATAATAAAAAATTCACAAGACTTAGCTCGTCATCATTTGTAGGATGAACTATAAGACCTCTTGGTTTATCGATGACAGCTATATCATCATCTTCATAGAGAACTTTTATATCCATGGCCACTTTTTCAAAGCGCCTTGACTCTTTTTCTTTTATTTCAATAATGTCCCCTACATTTATTTTGTATGATGGTTTTGAGAGGCTGTCATTAACACTAACATATCCTTCTTCAATAAGCTTTTTGTACATGGACCTAGTTTTGCTCTCATCAAAATTTGCTAAAAACGCATCCAGCCTTTGTCCACAATCTTTAGCATCTATCTTAATTTCTTTTACTTGCATTTTTATCTTTAATCTTTCTATAAATATAATAGCCGATAAATAAAACTATAATAACGCACATGTAGCTATCCGCTAAATTAAAGCATGGATACTCGTATGAGCCAAACTTAAATGAAATAAAGTCAATAACATATCCTCTAAAGGCTCTATCAATAAAATTACCAATGATTCCTGCTAAGAAAAATGATAAAATTACTTTTTCGTAGACCATAAGAGTTTTGTACTCTGTTATGAAAATGTACAAAATTATCGCTATGGCAATAAAGGTAACTATAAAAAAGAAAATGTGTTTGCCCTGCATAATGCCAAAAGCCGCGCCTCTATTCTCAACGTAGTCAAAAGAAAAAAAGTTTGGAATTATTTCATAAGCAGCTTTGCCATCTAGATGAAGTTTAGCAAAATACTTTGTTATTTGATCCAAAGCAATCGCTAGTACCACTATTAAAAAATAAATCATATAACACCTACTTTATAATTTTTATAATAAGTTTAAGTTTATCCTTTTTGCTTAGACCCAAGTAATCGCCTACAATAAAGCGTCCGCGTCTACGCATAGAGACCATGTCGCCGACCTCAAGGACTTCACTAATCTTGTATGTCACCTTGTAATTTACTTTCACAAGACCTGCTTCTATGGCGTTTTTTGCATCACTTCTGGATAAATTATAAACATTTGCCAATACCAAATCAAGTCTTGCTGATGCGCACGTCACAAGCTTTTCCTCATAATCTATCGCGCGAGCTAGAGGCGTTTCTAAATCAATCACCTCAAGGTCTACTCCGTAATTTTTTATCTTGTCTAAATTAAGTAAAACATAATCTAAAATTTCATTTCTAATATAAAAATATATAGCCTCGTCATTAATAATTATATCACCAAGCTTCTCTCTCTTGATACCAAGTGAAAGAAGTGATCCTAAAACGTCTTTATGAGCAATATCATAATCCTTCTTGTCTATGCGCATAAGGCTTACAAAATCAGCTGCATCCACCTCATTCATGTAATCAGGATAAATTAAAATAGCCTTACTCTCAGAATCTTCATTCCCAATAAGGCTAAAACTTATAGTATCATACGTATTGATAAGTGAAGAAAGCTCCTTCACTTCAAAAGGGTTGTAGAAGTCTGTGCACTGTATAGATCTAGTCTTTGCCACGATCTCACAAAGATCTATAACCCTTCTTGCAATTTCTTTGTTCTCAGTACTGATATGATCTAAATTTTTTGACTTATTCATTAAAATGGAAACATGCCTCTGCTTTTAAGTTCATCTTTTAAGCCGTCTATAGCAACGTTCTTTGGTGCTAAAACAAAGATGTCTCTAGTCACTTTTTGAATGCTTCCATCAATAGCATAGATACCGCCGTTGATAAAGTCAAAAATTTGTCTTTTTACACTTGCTTCTAGTTGTTCAAAATTAACAACAACTGCCTTGCCTAATCTTAAATCATCAATAATTAGTGGCGCTTCATCGTAGCCAAGTGGTTCTTGTACTGTGATCACCATAGATCCAGTTTTTCTTTGAATAGGAACAACATTTTCCTTTTCTTTTTTTCTTGAGAAGATAGATGTTTCCTTTTGTGGCTCTTCTTCTACAACTTCATCTTCATCGTCATAGTATTCTTCATCGTAATCGTCATCGCCGAATCCTAAGAAATACTTAACTTTGTCCATAAAACCCATAATAAACCTCCTAATAATTTCTTTCGCCAAATATCTTTGAGCCAATCCTCAAAATATTTGAGCCTTCTTGTATTGCTATTTTATAATCGTGCGTCATACCCATGGATAGATATTTTAAATTGACATTGTCAAATTTTTTGCTAGCCATCTTTTCTTTTAGCTCGTAAAGACCTCTAAATGTGCTTCTGACAACAGCCTCATCCTCTGTAAATGGAGCCATAGTCATAAAGCCAAGTATATGTAGGTTCTTGTACTTGTGCATTTTGTCTAAAACTTCTTCTACTTCATCTTTGTAGAAGCCGCTCTTTGACTCTTCTTTAGAGATATTTACTTGCAATAAACCATCTAGCTGCATATTCTTACTTGCTAGTCTCTTATCAAGTGCTTCGATAAGGCTTAGGCTGTCAAGCGAATGAATCAGCTTAATCTTACCAAGTAATTTATTTATCTTATTCTTTTGAAGACTGCCAATCATGTGAAATTCGAAATCATCCTTTAAAGCGTCATACTTTTCTTCTATCTCTTGAACTTTGTTCTCGCCAATCTCGTGTAGACCAAATTCTTTAATCTCTTTAATTCGATTAATATCTACAGTTTTTGTAACTGCAAGTAATTTTACTTCATCTTTTTTTCTGCCAGCAAGATCTATTTCTTTATCAATAGATTCTAAAAGATCTATTAAATTTTCTTTTACACTCATTATAGTATGTCGCCCTCCTTTACAGTCGATGGGAATACCACAACTTCGTCATAATATTTTATACTTCTAAATTTTAGCTTCTTATACTTCATTAGCCCGTTATCGTCAGTTTTCATCACATATATATTATCTCTGTCACTGCCGACTAAAAGCACTCTTTTATATCTAATGGTATTATCTATGTCTTTAATATATACCCCTTTTTCGCTACCTTTATCAATTAAAGCGCTCTTTGGTAATTTAAAAGTTTTGTACTCATCAAAAATTATTTCCATCTTAGAAAATCTATCTTTATAAAGCTCAGATATTCTCTCTCTGATATTTAATAAAAATTTATAAGTCTTATCAACTTTTTCCTTCTTAAGTACTCTAGCATAAGTTTTAGTCCCAGTCAAGTCCCACTCAATTAGGACTACATCATTTACACCTACATCTTCAAGTTTTTCATTGTTAGAAAAAGCTAAGATATTCATAGAAAAATTATCAAATATCTTGAACTTATCATTGCTCTGCGCTTTGTTTATACTGTAGTTCTTGCTATCTTCAAGTAAATCTTTTTCGAATATAGCGTCAAAATTCTTGTTTGTGTACTTATCTTCAAGTCCATCGATAAAGTAGCTAACTATGCCTGACATTGACACTCTAATTGATGGTGCATCGCTTCTTTTATTTATAAGTAGTTCATCCTTCATCTCTAAAAGCTTGTCAATGGAGTAATTTTTAATACTTTCGTAGTATTTATCCTCATCATCTTCAGTGCTATTTAAAATTTGAGATAAATCCTCGTATCTTTTTTGATTTATACTTATCTGTAATGCCTTAATTTTTGATGTCATCACTTTGTTATCTAAGCCAATATCATCAGATGTATCATAATCAAGATCCTTAAGTCTTTTATTTATTGCTGCTAATTTTTTATCAATCACATCGTTTGCACTCTTAGTTACACTTAAATTCTCAAGACCTTTCTTAACTTTTTCGCCTTCTTTGGCTTGAGTTGTGAAATAAGAATTTCTTCCTGCTTGATAAACCTCTTCAGTCTTAATTAACGCAGCATTCATCACGACAGAATTATAAAAAACTTCTTCAACAGGTGTTTCGGTCTTAACATCTTTTTTAAAAAATGATGTGATTATAGTGTTAAATGCTACGATTATGAATATGAAGGCTACTAACGCTCCTAAGAAGCTTGAAAAGCCCTTTCCGTTCTTCTTATCTATCTTCATATTTTTCCATCTCATGCTTTAGTGGTCTACCCATAAGCTCAGCAACAACGCTGTCTAGAGGATAGTTTTCATATAAAAGCTTGTACATCATATCAACTATAGGCATTTCAACCGAATATTTTTCTTTAAGCATATAAGTTGATTTAGTAGTTTTTATGCCTTCGACAACCATGCCTACCTTGTCAATAGCGCCTTCTGCTGATAATCCTTCGCCTATATACACGCCACAAGTTTTGTTCCTTGAGTGTCTACTAGTGCATGTTACAACCAAGTCGCCTATACCCGCAAGTCCATAGAATGTCGATGCTTTAGCTCCAAGTGCAAGTCCAAGTTTTGTTATCTCATGTATGCCTCTTGTGATTAAAGCCGCTTTAGTATTGTCACCGTAGCCTCTTCCCTCACATATACCGCTTCCTAGAGCAATGATATTTTTAGTTGCGCCAGCAAGTTCAACACCTAAAAGGTCATCATTGACATAAACTCTTAGATTGTCATTTGAAAATATATCTTGAATTAGCTCTGCATCAGAAACAGATCTTGATGCGCTGACAATGGTTGTTGGTATGCCAACAGCAACTTCCTCTGCGTGTGATGGACCAGATAGTGAAACAAATCTTGCCTTTGGATTGAAGTCATAAAAAACTTCGCTCATAGTCTTAAGCGTACTTATTTCAATACCTTTGCTAACATTGACAAAAATTTTCTCTTCGTCAATATACTTTTCTATAGTCTTTAAAACATTTCTTAGTTCTTGACTAGGTACCGCAAGCACAACGATATCAGCGTCTTTAACCGCTTCTTCTATGTCATTAATTAAAAATATATTCTCAGGAATTTTAACATCCTTTAAATATTTTTTGTTCATTCGAGTTTCTTTTATTAAATTGTAAGAATCCTTATTTCTAATGTATAGACTTAATTCTTCTTGACTCTTTGCTAGGTGTATAGCTAGAGCTGAACCGAAGCTACCTCCACCTATTACTGAAATTCTCAAAACTCTGCCTCACTTTTTAAATATATATAATTTATTTTCCTCGCCTTTTATTAGTCTAGATATGTTCTTAGAGTGCCTTATCATGCCTATTAAAGCAAGGGCAAAACTTATTAGAACTGCTGAATTTATCTCTTTAAACTTAAGCCAAGTGTATATGAAAAACGCTAAGAACATAAGTAAAGATGATAATGAAACGTATTTTGTAGTTAAAACTATTAAAAACATAGATACTATCACTGCTAGAGCGAATTTGTAGTCTATAAGTAATAAGCCGCCTATAGTCGTTGATACGCCTTTTCCTGCGCTAAAATTTAGATAAAATGGAAAGTCATGTCCAAGTACCACTCCTAATAAAGCGATGTACTGAGCAAAATCCACTTCAAAGTATCTGGATAAAAATACTGCTAGAACGCCTTTAGATACATCTAAAAAAAGTGTGATTAATCCAAGCTTCGCGCCAAAAACTCTAATCATGTTTGTTGCGCCGGCATTTTTGCTGCCATAATCTCTAATGTCTTTCATCTTAAATAATTTGCCTAAGATGTATGAGTTAGAGATTGATCCAACTAAGTAAGTAATGATAATTAGTACTACGCCCTTCATTACTCGCTCCTGTTCTTATAGTTTATAATTATAGATGTTCCCTCGAAAGGATAAACATTTCTTATTTGATTTTCCAAAAATCTTGTGTATGAAAAATGTGTTAATTCTTTATCATTTACAAAAATTGTAAATTCTGGTGGTCTAGTTCCTGATTGAGTTGCATAAAGTATCTTAAGTCTCTTGCCCTTGTCAGATGGCGGCTGATTGATTAGTGTCGCATTAGAAATTATGTCATTTAACAAGCCAGTTGAAAGCCTATGGCTGTATGATTCGTTAATTTCCATAATCTTGTCAATGAGTTCATCAACCCTCTTACCAGTTAGAGCCGATATAAATAATATTGGCGCATAAGATAAGAATGGCAAGTTATTTCTAAGACTGTCAGTAAATGTTTTCATAGTCTTAGAATCTTTTTCAACTATGTCCCATTTATTTACACAGATAATTATCGCTTTACCTTGATTGTGAGCATATCCTACTACTTTTGAGTCTTGTTCAGTAAATCCTTCTACAGCATCTATCAAAAATACGCATACATCAGCTCTATCAACACTTGAAAGCGTTCTTACTTGTGAATAAGCTTCTACCGATGAATCTACTCTTGATTTTTTTCTAAGACCGGCTGTGTCGATGAACATAAACTCTTGTCCTTTGATATTGATGTATGAGTCGATAGCATCTCTTGTAGTTCCAGCGATGTCAGTTACTATAACTCTTTCTTCACCTAAAATTCTGTTAGTTAAAGATGATTTACCAACATTTGGCTTTCCGATGAAGGCTACTTTTAATAAGTTTTCCTTTTCTTCGAAGTCTCTATCCTCAGGGAAATTCTTAATTATCTCATCAAGAAGATCTCCTATGCCAAGTCCTTGCTCTGCAGATATTGACATCGGTTCGCCTAAGGCAAGTTCATAAACATTATAAAATTCATCTTTTCTTTTGCCTTCAGTCTTATTTGCAACTAAAATTATCTTTTTATTTGATTTTCTTAATATATTTGCAATCTCATGATCAAGTGCTGTCGCTGGATTTCTTCCGTCAACAATAAATAGTATCACGTCAGAAGCTTCTATAGCAATGTTCGCTTGCTTTCTAATGTTTGACATAATCTTGTCATCGTCAAAAGGATCAAGTCCTCCTGTGTCGATGACATCAAAAACATGTTGCTGCCAGCTTGCTTCAGCATAAATCCTGTCTCTTGTTACACCAGGTGTGTCTTCAGTGATAGATATTCTTCTACCAACAATTTTATTAAATAAAGTTGATTTACCAACATTTGGTTTACCTACTATACTAACTACAGCTCTATTCATACAGACACCTCCTTATCCTAACTATTATAACACAAAGATTAACAGTTTTCAACACTTAATAAGTATTAAGAAAGATATTTTCTCATTAAAATATATTTATTAATAATATATCATTCATTAATAATTTTAATGCTCTATAAAAAATTCACACAAAAAAAGAAGCGAAAGATACTCTCTCGCTTCTAATACAATCTTTATTCGTTTTTTAGAATATTCCTTCGTACATTGGGAATCTCTTGCAGATATCTGATACTCTTTGTCTAATTTTCTTTCTGTCGATTGATGTATCAAATGTATCTCTGAAGATTTCAGCAACTTCTCTCATTTCGTCTTCTTTAAATCCTCTAGTTGTTAAAGCTGGAGTACCAATTCTGATACCGCTTGTAACGAATGGAGATTCAGTTTCGTTAGGAATTGTGTTTTTGTTAACTGCAATACCAATTTCACCAAGCATTGCTTCAGCTTCTTTACCTGTGAAGCCTTTCTTCTTAATATCGATTAAGATTAGGTGGTTATCTGTACCGCCTGAAATTAATCTAAATCCGTATTTATCAAGTTCTTTAGCAAGTACTTGAGCATTTGCTAAAATTTGTTTACAATAATCTGTAAATTCTGGTTTAAGTGCTTCGCCAAATGCAACTGCTTTTGCAGCTATAACGTGCATTAGTGGTCCGCCTTGGATTCCTGGGAATATAGCTTTGTCAAGTTTCTTAGCGTTTTCTTCTCTTACTGGAGATGGATGGAAGCCTGTAGCTACTAGACCAGCGATGTGTGCCATGTCTACCATTAGCATAGCGCCTACTTCGTCAGCGATTTCTCTGAATTTCTTGAAATCAATAATTCTTGGATAAGCACTTGCACCTGCTACTATTAGCTTTGGTTTTTCTTTTAGAGCTATCTCTCTAAGTGTATCATAATTAATAACTTCTGTCTTAGAGTCAACTCCATAAGCAGCGAAATCAAAGAATGATCCTGAGATGTTAACTGGTGAACCGTGTGTTAAGTGACCACCTTCGCTAAGGTTCATACCTAAAACCTTATCGCCAGGTTTTAATATAGAGAAGTAAACACCAATGTTAGCATTAGCTCCTGAGTGTGGTTGAACGTTTGCATGTTCAGCGTTAAATAGCTTGCAAAGTCTGTCTCTAGCAATATTTTCAGCGATGTCAACTACTTCGCATCCGCCATAATATCTCTTTGCTGGATATCCTTCAGCGTACTTGTTAGTTAGCTCACTTCCCATTGCTTCCATAACAGCTTTTGAAACATAGTTTTCAGATGCTATCATTTCAAAGTGATCTTGTTGTCTATTGTGTTCTTTTTCAATGACATCAAAAATCTCTTTGTCTGTCTTTTTTAGATTGTCAAAATCCATCTTAATTTCCTCCCTTTAAATAAAATTAATTTAGCTTATTTATGATTAATAAATCATTGTCTCCTTTAGAATATCTTTTGTCATAAGACTTAACTATGAATAAAGATATTATTAATAGGACTACACCTAATATTATACTATAAAAGTCGGGAACTTTAAAGCTAAATTTTTTAAAAATGCAATTTGAAGCAAAAATTCCTACCAAAAATGCCAGTAAAGGTACTAAATATACCATCATTACCCCTCTAAGCATCTTTCTCGAATCAACTCTTATAGATACTAAGTCGCCTACCTTGTAGTTTGCTCTTGGCTTTGCTTTAACTATGTGTTCTTTTGAGTCGCATCCAGCTGCGCACGATTCGCACGAGCCACATGCTGAGTCCCTCTTCATAGATATAAGCATTTCGCCATCTTCTATCTTAATAATTCTACCTATACTTTCATTTTCTTCCATCTAATAGGTCTCTAACAAGCTTTGATGCGATTAATAAACCGCCTGTAGCTGTTACAAAGGATATAGACCCTGTCACCACCTTACCATCATCCTTTAATTTCTTCTCTATTGGTTCTTCTTTTGAATAAACCACGTTAATTTTCTTTTGTATTCTTTTATCTATCTTTTGTCTTAATTTTCTTGCTAATGGACATACGCTCGTCTTGTCAAGCGTTGATATCTCAAGTTTTGTCGGATCAAGCTTATTGCCGCATCCCATAGCGCTGATAATTTTAATATTTTTTTCAAGGCAAGTCTCAATTAGCTCAATTTTATTTTTCAGCATATCTATGGCGTCAACTACATAATCGTATTGCCTGTCAAAAATTTCGTCATTAATCTCTTTCGCATAAATCTTATCAATGCATCTTATATCAAGTTCATCGTTAATCTTAAGAAGTCTTTCTCTCATCACATCAACTTTTTTCTTGCCAATGGTATCATCGAGAGCTAAAATTTGCCTATTAATATTTGATTCGCTAACTGTGTCGAAATCAACTATAGTGATATGCTCTATGCCAAAGCGAACTAAGGACTCTAAGGCAAATGAACCAACACCGCCTATACCAACAATTAAAATGTTAACATCATTAAAACTATTAAAAATTTCGTCTCCTAAAACAACTCTAGTCCTAATCGTTCTTTTCTGCTTCATTTATATCTACCTTTATAGATACTTCATGTAATTGCTTGTCATCAACTTCGCTTGGTGCTCCTGTTAATAGGTCTGTTGCTGATTGTGTCTTAGGGAAAGCGATAACGTCTTTGATGTTGTCATGCTTTGTTAATAATTGAACGAATCTATCTAGACCGTAGGCAATTCCTCCATGTGGTGGAGCTCCATACTTGAAGGCCTCGATGAAGAAACCAAATTGTTCTTCAGCTCTTTCTTTAGTAAAGCCAAGTGCCTTAAACATTTTTTCTTGTAAATCGGAGTTATTGATTCTTATACTTCCTCCGCCAATTTCTTCGCCATTGATAACGATGTCGTATGCTTTTGCCTTAACAGTATCTTTTCTTTCTTCGATATATGGTATATCCTCAACTTTTGGATGTGTGAATGGATGGTGCATAGCCATGTATCTTCCTTCCTCTTCACTGTATTCAAATAGTGGGAAGTCTGTTATCCAAAGTAGTTCAAACTTATCTGGATCGTTTAAATTTAATTCTTTAGCAATTTCATTTCTTAAGTTGCCAAGAGTTTTCTTAACAACAGATTTTTTATCTGCTACGAATAAAATTAAATCGTTATTTTTTATATCCATCTCTTTAATAAGAGCTTCTTTTTCTTCATCTGTAAAGAATTTTGCTATAGGTCCAGTAAATTCATTATCTACATACTTAACCCAAGCAAGTCCCTTTGCTCCGAATGTCTTAGCAAATTCTTCTAGCTTAGTAATATCTTTTCTTGTAAATTTTTCTTGATAACCGTCTATATTTATAGCGTTAATCATATTGCCAGCATCAACAGTATCTTTAAATACCTTAAAGCCGCTGTTCTTAAATATGCTGCTCACATCGTGAATTAAAAATCCAAATCTTAAGTCTGGTTTATCAACACCATATTTATCCATCGCTTCGTCAAATGGCATTCTTCTTAAAGGAAGCTTTATATCTATATCTAAAATTTCTTTAAATATATGCGCTATAAGCTTTTCATTGATTGACATAACGTCATCTTCGTCAACGAAACTCATTTCAATATCGACTTGAGTAAACTCTGGTTGTCTGTTAGCTCTAAGGTCTTCGTCTCTAAAGCACTTAGTGATTTGATAGTATCTATCCATGCCTGAAACCATTAGTAATTGCTTGAATAATTGTGGTGATTGTGGTAGGGCAAAGAACTTTCCAGGATTAACTCTACTTGGAACGATGTAGTCTCTAGCTCCTTCTGGAGTTGATTTGCCAAGTATAGGTGTTTCTATCTCTATAAATCTGTGATCATTTAAAAAGTCTCTGAAAGCTTTGTAAATTTTTGCTCTTGTCATAAGAGTTTTTTGCATGAATGGCTTTCTTAAATCAAGAAATCTGTATTTTAATCTCATTTGCTCGCCAACATTGTCATCATCTTTTACATAGATAGGCGGTGTTTGAGCTGTGTCAAGTATTTTAAGCTCTTCGGCTAAAATTTCTATATCACCAGTTGGGATGTGTGGGTTCTTTTGAGATCTCTCTCTAACCTTTCCTCTAACGGCAATAACATACTCACCCTTAAGTCCCTTAGCTTTTTCAAAGACATCTTTAGTGATAGTCTCATCAAAAACTACTTGAGATATACCACTTATATCTCTTATATCAACAAAGATAAGTTGTCCTAAGTTTCTTTGAGTTTGCACCCAACCCATTAGAATAACTTCCCTTTCTATGTCTTTCATTCTTAATTCGCCACAGTAGTCACTCCTGCGCAAGTTTCCCATTGTTTCCATAAATATCCTCCCAATAATCTATATATCTTTATTATAAACGTTTTTTATATACAAATCAATGTCTTTATAATTAAATTTTCGCTCTAAATTATCATTGTCAATATATTTTGATACGGCTCCAGCACCAAAAGCGTATATACTACTTAAATCATTCATCGAAATCACATTATAAATAGACGCCTTACCAGCTAATGAAAAGGCAAGATTCTCAAGATTTGAGTTTGTCATCTTCTGTCTGTACATGTAATATGGCTCATAACCAGCCGCATAAAGCATAGCGTAAATTTCTTTTGATAAATCGATGTTTTCAAGCTTAAAATCTTCCTGAGCAAGAACTGCCCTTCTCTTTAGTGCTAAATTGTGTATAGTGATGGACTCAGGTCTCATAGCTATAAGCTTTTTCACTGAATTGGTGTAATCAGCTCTCCTCTCGCCTTCAAGGCCTATGATTAAATCCATATTGATATCAAAATTATAGTTCCTAGAAAGCTTATAAACTTTGTAAAGTTCATCAAGGCTCGAATTCCTATGAACTCTCTTAAGAGTCTCTTCATTCATAGTCTGCGGATTGATGCATATCCTCGTTACACCGTATTTATCAAGTATATCAAAGAGTTCCTTATCCATAGTATCAGCTCTGCCGCACTCAAAAGTTAGCTCTTTAAATTTATAATTTTCTTTAATGTATTTTAATAGTTTTCCTATATTAGCCTTATCAATCGCAGATGGCGTTCCACCACCTATGTATATACTGTCTGGCTCTGATATATCTCTAATTTTACTCTCATATTTCATCTCATTGATAACTGTGTCAATGTATTTTGTAAAATCAAAATCTTTTTTTGTGATGTCATTTGTATAAAATGAGCAATAGGAGCAAATTCCCTTGCAAAATGGTATGTGTACATATAAACTATATTTTGGATTGAACCCAAGCACTTGATTTTTAAAAGTTTTCTCCATCAGCTCAAATTTTTCATCTGAAATAAAGAATTTTTCTTTAAAAGCCTCTTTGTCATCTGACTTGGCATATAGTTTTAATGGTTTAATTCCAGTAAGTATACCCCATGGAAGACTTATGCCTTCTTTTAAAAACTCTTTGTAAATAAGAGATTTCATCTCATTATTTGTCAATTTATCAAAACCACTTAGCGTTCTCTCTTTGCCATCTATAGAAAATTTTACACCATCATCCAAAATTTCATAAATAATGCCAGACTTGATATTTTGAAATTCCCAAAAGAGCTCTTTTATCCTCTTTATACTAGCTTCTCTTAGCATTGACGTAAGGATTGTTTGCCCTTTCCTCTTCTGAGCTAGTGTTCATGCTGTGTCCTGGATATATTGTGTAATTGCCTTCTAAATTCAAAACTTTATTAACTGAATCCATAAGTTCAGCTTCGTCCCCACCATAAAGGTCGCTTCTACCAACTGAGTGGAAGAATATAGTATCACCAACAAATAAGTTGTCACCTATTTGATAAGTTAATCCGCCCTTTGTGTGTCCCGGAGTTTTTATTACATTAAGCTCAATGCTACCAAATTTCATTGGACCCTCTTTATCAATTGTGTGGTCTATGTTTATAGGTTCATCTATGTAATTTCTCATCTTGTCATTTAGCATAAAATCTGTTCTTTGTGTCATATCATAATCATCTTTTGATATATATGATGGTGCTCCTGTTAATTTTCTTAGCGCATTTACACCTAAAACGTGATCAAAGTGACCATGTGTAAGTAAAATCGCTTTTAGATTTAAATTATGTTCTTTCATATAAGCATATAAATCATCAGCATTGCCACCAACGTCTATGATTATTGCATCACCATCATCATTACTAATAATATATGAATTTGATCCATATACACCAACATTTTTCTTAAAAATATTCATTTAAAACTCCTTCTTCGAATCCAATAATATTGTCACAGGTCCAGAAAGATGCGCATGTATGTGCATATCTGCTCCAAAAACTCCTGATTTAAATTTTATTCCACTTGTTTTTAATTTTTCTTTAAATATTTCATAATAGCTTTCAGCTTTCTCAGCCTTAGCGCTTCTCATGAAATTTGGTCTATTGCCCTTTCTTGCGTCACCATATAAAGTGAACTGCGAAACAAGAAGTATTTCGCCATGAACATCTTGAACAGATAGGTTCATCTTGTCATCTTCATCAGAAAAAATTCTCATATTAGTGACTTTTTTGAAGATATATTCAAGATCTGCCTCTGTATCATCGTTCTCAACAGCGATATACACCAAAAGGCCGCCATTTATTTCGCTTACAAGCTTTTCATCAACTTCTAATCGAGTTTCTTCTACTCTTTGTACAATTGCTCTCATATCTATGCCCTGTAAACATCCAAAATTCCATTTATCGTTTTAAGTTTTTGTATCATCTTATCAAGCTCATCCTTTCCTACTACTTCAAACGTCAAATATATAAATATATCGCTAATGGTATTGCTCTTAGCACTCAGTGATTGTATACCAACATTGGCTTCTTTAGCCATGGCGGTTATTTCTGATAGTATACCAGTTCTGTCAACCGCTCTAATTGTAACATTTGCAAGAAATTTATCACTAGCTTCAGTGTCCCACTCAGCATCTAAGCATCTGTCTGAGTCTAGATAATTAGCAATATTTGTACAGTCCTTCCTATGAACAGAAACACCGTATCCCCTAGTAACAAAACCAATGATTTCATCTCCAGGAACTGGGTTACAGCACTTAGCAAACTTAATCTTCATGCCCTCAAGGCCATCTATCCTAACGCCTGTAGCATCTTTCTTAGATGATGAGCTCTTTAGATAATCATCCTCATTCTTTGTTAAGCCAATATTTTCAATAGCATTTTTAATATTTAAAATTTTATTTATAACTAATTTTTCTTTGAAATTACCATATCCAATGGATGCAAATAAATCACTAATCGAGTTTATCGACAGCTCTTTTGCTAATTTTTGATAAATTTTCTCATTATCTAAAATATTTGTATCAAGGCCAAGTTTTTTAGCTTCTCTGTCAAATAGCTCCTTGCCTTTTTCTATGCTTATATCTTTTTCTTTAGACTTAAACCATTGTTTTATCTTTTGTTTAGCTCTTGGACTCTTAACAAATTTCAGCCAGTCTCTGCTTGGTCCTGATGATGATTTTTGTGTGATAACCTCAACTATATTACCATTCTTAAGCTTATAGTTTAGTGGAACTATCCTTGAATCAACTTTAGCGCCAACACAAGTGTTACCAACGCCTGTATGCACTCTGTATGCAAAGTCAACTGGAGTTGATCCTTCTGGAAGGTCGACAACATCACCATTTGGTGTAAACACAAATACTTCATCATCGAAGAAATCTATCTTAAGTGTATCTATAAACTCTTTTGGATCCTTTAAATCTTTTTGCCACTCAAGTAATTGCCTTAACCAATCAAGCTTGCTATCAACGTCTTTACCCTGAGTCTTACCGCCCTTGTATTTCCAATGCGCAGCGATACCATACTCGGCCACTTCATGCATTTCATATGTCCTAATCTGTATTTCAAATATCTCGCCAGTATCTGATATAACTGTTGTGTGAAGCGATTGATACATGTTTGGCTTAGGCATGGCTATGTAGTCTTTAAATCTTCCTGGAAGAGGCTTCCACATGGAGTGAACTATACCAAGAACCGCATAGCAGTCCTTAACTGTGTCGACCAAAATTCTTACCGCAATCAAATCATATATGGACTCAAAACTTTTGCTCTTGCCCTTCATTTTCTTGTATATGCTGTAAAAATTCTTAGGCCTACCGCTTATGTCGTAGTGAAGCTCTTGCTTATCAAGCTCTGCTGATATCTTCTTAATAATCTCATTAATCTCTTTTTCACGTTCGCTTCTCTTTTTATTGATTTTCTCTACCAAATCATAGTATCCTTCTGGATCAAGATATCTTAGTGATAAATCCTCAAGTTCCCACTTAATCTTGAAAATTCCGAGTCTTCCAGCAAGTGGTGCATATATCTCTATAGTTTCTTGAGCTTTTTGCTTTCTCTTCTCTTCATTCATGTACTCAAGCGTACGAAGATTATGAAGTCTATCCGCAAGCTTAACTATTATGACTCTTATATCATTATTCATAGCAAGAATCATTTTTCTAAGATTTTCTGCTTGGAAAGCCTCAGAGCTCTTATAATTAAGCTTGTTTAACTTAGTTACGCCGTCAACAATTTTCGCAACATCTTCAGAAAACATCTCTTTAATGTCATCGTAAGTTGCTGGAGTGTCCTCAACAACGTCGTGTAATAAAGCAGATACTATGGTTTCAACGTCCATATCAAGGTCAGCTAGTATGATAGCGACATTGACAGGGTGAATAATATAAGGCTCACCAGACTTTCTCTTTTGATCCTTATGCATTAATTTTGCATATTCATAAGCCTTCATCACAAAGGCTACTTCGTCTTTAGTCATATATTTTTCAATAATTTTAATTAAATCTTCTATCATAAGCTCACCTCCTAAATCTAAAGTGCTTTACATTTATTTCAAGATTTTTATTATTCATATACTCATTAATTCTAAGATTGTAGCAAATATCCATAATTATCTCTTTGCCACTCGCTAAATCTCTGTAAATATCCGAATTAAACTCGTCTTCGTAATCTTTTTTAAGCTCATCTTCCTTGTAGAATAGTATTGCAGTCATAATGTTATCAAGCTTAGTTCTAAATTTTAGCTTTATAACGTTGCGATTCTGTCCGAAAACGCTTATATCTTTTAAAACAAGATCCTTGTCTGCAAATAACACATCTGGATTCTTTTCCCCAAATGGTTTTAATTTTTCAATCGTATCAAAAATCGAAAACTTTTGAAAATCAATTGGATAAAAAGCGTCGATGTAAATTTTTTCTATCTTATCTTCGTCCGTTAAATTTGAATTTTTATTTAAAAGTGTGACAAAATCGTCATAATTATCAAGTTTTAGTTCAAGTCCTGCCGCAAGCTTATGTCCACCAAAGCCACTTAAAAAATCCTTTGCCTTGCTTAGCTCATCAAATAAATTGTATTCTTCAATTGATCTAGCTGAACCATACAGAATACCGTCTTCTTCGTATAGAGCTATAGCTGGCCTATAGTATCTTTCCTTGAGTCTTCCAGCTACAATACCCGCGACGCTTCTTTCTATATCTTTTGATTTTACAATTATTACATCTTTATCAAGAAAATTTTCATCAGCCTCTATTTCTTTGATAGCTACTTCATAACCAAGCTCTGTTAAATCTTTTCTCTCTTGATTTAAAACGTATAACTCTTTGCAGATGGCTATAATTTTGTCATCGTCATAAGACTCAAAAGCTGCAATCGCGTGATTTGCATTGCTTAATCTGCCTATAGCATTGACTGATGGCCCTAAAATAAAGCCAATATGAAATACATTTATCTCCTTATCAACTTTTAGCTCATTTTTCAAGTTATAAAATGCCTTGGCTGGTCTTGAATTTATTAGCTCTAAGCCTCTTTTAATCAAATCTCTGTTCTCATCAAGTAGTGGCATAATGTCTGTTATAGTTGCAAATGCAGCATACTGAGCAATCTCATCAATTAAATCCGCATTAAATTCATAGTCCTTGCTAATATATGTGATTAGCTTAAAAGCTACAAAGGCGCCGCATATATCATTGAATGGATAAGATGATTTTTCAACTTTTGGGTCAATTATTGCATCCGCTTCAACAGAAATCTCTTTACCATCTTCAATTTTTGGTAAATGGTGGTCTGTCACAATGACATTGACGCCATTATCTTTCGCATATTTCACAGCTTCAAAGGCTGACACACCGTTGTCACAAGTAATTATGACAGAAACGTCGTCTTTTATACAGCCGTCAACAATGCGCTTGTTAATGCCGTAGCCATCTTGCTTTCTATCAGGCACTTCAAAGCTAGTCTCTGCTCCAAATGTCTTAAGGCTTCTTAGTAAAAGCGTAGTAGACATGATGCCGTCTGAGTCATAATCGCCAACGATTCTGATTTTTTTGTGATTGTCAATAGCGTCCTTAATAATTTTACGAGCCAGTTCCAAATCCGGAAGACCTTCTGTTCTGTAGATTAAAGAGTAGTCATCATTTAAGTAATCAATTACTTCTCCCTCTTCTACAATACCTCTATTGCAAAGAACTTTTGCTAATAAATCATCTTTTACTATATTTTTAACTGCCGTATAATTTTCAGCATTTCTATTTTTCAAAAACCATTTTTGCATACAATAACCCCATTATCTATATTTAATTATTATATCATAAATTGCTTCATATTAAAAGCATTTTTTATAAAGAAAATCTATATAAAAAAGTAATATACAAAATCTTAAAGTTTTGGCTATATTAGTTCGTGATAAATAAGTACTCAATTGTATAATAAGAAAAGGCCTAGATATAACTAGACCCTTCTCATAAATATTGCTGTATTAAATTTTTTATAAACTTTTTTATAATTCATAAACTTCATCAGCTACTTCATTTAAAAATTCTATGTCGTGTGAAACGATAAAAATTATTTTATCCATAGCTTTGTATTTTTTAATCAGTTCAGATATTTTTTCCATATTGGTATAATCCATACCGCTTGTTGGTTCATCATAGTAA
>QWCB01001648.1_pt1 | contig 20992 bp, 19 predicted proteins | sample 1972511 | NCBI WGS metagenome assembly QWCB01 (sample SAMN09866719, study PRJNA288562) | Human gut metagenome isolate term5_stool, whole genome shotgun sequencing... | isolation source: gut | host: Homo sapiens | place: USA: California | reverse complement strand
TCCCTTTCGGATAAGTCGGGTGATGATAGGTTTTTCAAAGAACACTTACCTAATCCCTTGCCAGTGGGATATTTACTAAGCAGCTTGTACGGGCGCACAGAGATATTTCAGATACTCCGCCATACCTTCCTTGGCGATAGCCTTCCACGCTTCCTCGATGAGAATAACCTTTCGCACGCCCTGTAACCGTCGCATCTTATTGATGAAGGTTTCCATGATGATGAGCGTTACGATCGGGAATAGGATTTTGTGATCCTTAATATTATCTAACTCAAAGATCACAAGACGTTTTGAGAGCAAATCCAACTGTTTGTCGGAGTTGAGAAGATAGTCATACTCGCCACCCTTGTAGTAGGGTTCAAGCACATTGAGAAATCCATCGACATCGAAATCTTTTTCCCGGACATTTTTCTGCCGCAGAAGCCGCCGGTAATCGCTGCCCACGAATTCATAAAACGTGTTAAACGAAGGAATCAGTTCAGAATCCTTTCTCAGTTCGGCCAGATAGAGATTAACGGCATTGGAAAGAGCTACCTCCTCGGCCCGCGTCGGCGGTTCATTCTCGCGTTTCCACAGAGTCAGAATCAAGGTTTTGATAGACTCTCGTTTCTCAATGTCGAAAATCCCGTCATCCGTATAAAACGGATTGAAGCAGATCGGGTTTTCGTCGGTATAGGTAAAATAGATGCCGTCCTTCCCATGCGTCTTTTGATTCACAAGTTCACACAATCCTTTGTACGAATTACCAGTGTCAACAAGTACAATATGCGCTCCCTGCTCCCAGTATTGACGAACTAAATGATTGGTAATAAATGACTTGCCACTCCCCGAAGGCCCGACGATACATTTATTTCTGTTCTGGATTATACCTCGTTTCATCGGCAAATCCGAGATGTCGAGATGTATGGGAATTCCAGTATGCCGATCGACCATTTTGATCCCGAAGGGTGACGGACTGCTGCGGTAATTTGTCTCTGCGGTGAAAAAGCATAAAGCCGGCTCCAAAAAGGTATAAAATGATTCCTCAGCGGGAAAATCCGCTTCATTACCCGGAATAGCGCCCCAGAACAATGCCGGAACATCAACCGTATTGTGATGGGGCGTGCAACCCAAAAGTGCGAGCTGGGCTCCAACGTCATTGCGGATACGCTTGAGATCGTCTTCATTCTCCGCCCAAGTCATCACATTACAATGGCAGCGAACGGAACGAAGATTACCTACATGAGCTTCCGAAAGATACAGATCGATCCACTCCTTGTTCACGGCATTCGACCGGGAATACTGCGACAAGGAATTCATATTACGTCCCATGCGTTCGAAGCGTTCGAGAATCTCTTCGTGGTTCTCCAGAAAGATAAACTGATTGTAAACGTGATCGCATCCGAGCAACAACCCAACGGGTGCGGCAAAAGAAAGACGGCAATCACTGCGATCGGTAGAAAGCCGCTCGTAACGGGTGTCCGTTCCGACCTGCTGGGGCAGGTCATCCAAATCGGTGAGCGTATGCATACAGAGGATCTTGTCCCCGATCATCATTCGCCCCGGATCGAGCTTTATATCCTCGTTTACCGAATGTTCGAAGTTGAGCGTGAAATACTGGTTCAGGATTCCCGGAGTCTTTTCATCCCCAAGAATCTCTTCGGTCGTAAGACGCCGGATTCCAATCAGACCGCTTTCACGGATAATGCTCTCGGCCTGACCTACGGCATCCAGAAAACGGCTTATAGCTTCGGGATCACGAATCTCCTTTGGAATGATAAAACCCCGGCACAACGTCGTGAAATTGCTCTGCTGGCTGATACGCTCTTTGGTTGTCTTCGTCAGGAAAAGGTAACAGGCATGCTCAAGGTAAGGCCGTTCATTGAAATGCCGTTCAAAAGAGCGGGAGAGGAAACTTTGATCGCCATCCCGATTCTCCGGCCGATACTTTTGCGACAGAAACCAGTCCTGTTTATGAACAACGGAGTAATCGGGCAGGACTTTGATTGCTTTCAGTCAGGTAGCATGAATCGCTTCGTATTCTTTGGTGGTCACGGAAAACAGTTCCGGCAGTTCAACCCGAAATGCGACCGTTACATCAGCCTCTTTACTGACGATGCAGCCATGTTCGACAGCCATGATTGGAAACTTATCTTCCAATGTACTTTTTTTCAAAATGCTTTTCATAAGTGTTTGGGATATTAATCCTTTTCAGGCATTTGAACCTCTTATCGACAGCTAAAGGTCCCGGATTCCGCTCGTTCTGGCGATGAGCCTTACAAGGGTTTTCCGAGAACTTATCCTCCGGGGAAACCGATGCCGCGCAGCAAGTTTCATCAGCCCGTGAGCCCCATATTCGGCGTTCAAATGAAAAGTGAACCAGACCAGCGCAGTACCCAATACCAATGCAATGGTGATACATACTACAGGAGGTGCGCCCATCATGTACAAGACGACAAAAAGGACAAATACGCCTAACAATCCTCCGGCGAAAATGAAGACATACTGCGCTCTGAGTCCTTTAAATTCAACTTGTTTGCCAACGCCTTTATTAATCATGTACTCGGCCATCGTTAGAGGAAGAACGATTCGAGAACGACACCCACGATTACAAGGAAAATGCAGGCTCCAAACCAACTGGCAGCCGTTTTTGAAGTGTCCGGGTCTCCCGACGAGAACTTTTGATAGACTTTGATGCCGCCGATCAAGCCAACGACAGCGCCTACGGCATAAATTAATTTCGTTAAAGGCGCAAAATAACTCGTAACCATTGAGGTGGCATCCGTGATGCCTTTAATACCATTGCCCTGAGCCATAGCTGCGCTGGCAAGAACGACGGCCATCAAAGTCAAAATCAGTTTTTTATTCATTTTTTATGTCTGCGTTTTAAAATTATTAAAAACCGCAGACCGCGCACTTCGGAAGATTGGCGGCCTGCGGTCGTCAGTCTTCGTTAGTGCGTTCAGGTCAGTCAGCCTGAATCGAAATAGAGCATTTTCATCGCTTCGTAGTTTTTGGGTTTAACAATTTAACTGTAAGCACCTGCATCGAAATTATCAATGCCGTACTTCTCTTCATCCGTAGGTTCCAGCAGGTCCCGTTGTTCATCGGCTTGTGCAAGTTCCAACTGTTCGGCAACTTCCCGGCGAATTTGTTCTTCATCGATGATCTCGATAATCTCCTCCTCTCCGTCACCGCCATTGACAGGAACAAATCGCGCCGCAGCAAAACCTTTGTCTTCCCACCTCTGCGGCTGTTTCTTTTCTGCAGGGCGGGTTGTCTGCGTTCTCTGAAAGGCCGGAGCCCTCCATTCCATGATCCGCGGCTCCTGCTCAACCTTCGTCGTGGCTGCAAATGTATCATCCCCGGCAGTTTTTGGTTCTCTTTTCGGGCCGATGTCACCCGTTGGCTCTTTCTGGCGTGAAACATACCGCTTCTTTTCAACCAGATTATCGTCCGTCAGCGTAGATATTACCTCCTGTTCGGGAGACGCCAAGGGTTGTTCGGGCGAACTGCGGCAGGAAAATCGGAGTATAGGACCGAACCATTCCCGAAGCAAAGACCGCCATCCGTCAAAGAAAAGTTGTGCGAGTTTTCCTTTAAACAGGAACTTGTCTACATAGAGATATGTAGAAAGGCTTCCCAAGAGTATTATTAGGATTGTCTTCATGCTACAATATGTCTTTCGTATTCTTCTGACGATGCAATCTGTTAATCTCATCCCGAAACAATTCAAGATGATGGGCAAGGATATTTTCGGCAAAGGATGTGACTGAAATCCTGCTCCATCCCAACCGGCGTACTACATCTGAGAGTTTCTCTTTAGTCTTTGAACTGATGTATATTGCACTGCGCTGCTGCACGACATGTTCGCAGAGGAAAAGCCGCTCATAGCTCGATATAGGGCGAGGTTTCGCTGGTTGAGGAGGTCTTTGTTCAGTAACAGCCCCTTTCACCTCTTGCTGTACATTCTCTTCGGTTCTGTTCGCAGAGTCGGTCTTGCCGGTTTGCGCCGTGGGATTATTCAGCACGGAGCCCGAAGGACTGCGGCGCGACGCCACTTCTCGCAGGAGGATTTCATCAAGATCAATCTCCTCCAATTTTTTCTTTCCCGCCATGCCTATTCCTCCTCGACGATTTTGCAGATTTCAGCACACAGAGAATCGAGACAGCACTCCGCAACGAAAGACCGCTCACCGGGGAAAAGCGTCGAACGGCATATAGCGCCGCCTTCGGGCCGCAATTCTTTACTGAAACGAAGGCGCTGCGGGATGTTGGTTTGCATCATCGGGAGCCCGAATGCGGCCAAAGCCTTCTCGTACAGATCGTATAGTGGCGTGCGTTCACGGCGATCGATCATCGACCAAAAAAGATGCACTCCTTTGATTTCCGACTTCTCGCTGGGAATAAAAGACTCCGCAATGGTGCGGGCAAAAGTTACACTGCTCTCCATAATCATCTTATCAGCTTTCAGCGGGATGAAAATCCGCTCCAAGCCGGCAATAAGGGGTAGAACCCCCTTGGTCGCAGTAGTGCCCGGGAGATCGAAAAAAACGTAATCGTACTCCTCATCAGTAGAATCGAGGAAGGTTTTAACTGTAGTCAAGGCTGTGGCGGCCCGGCATTCAAGTACAGGCCAAATCTTCCGCCCTGTAGCTTTATACTGCCGAATCATCATCAGTTTGTAATAATCCGAGCGGTCGAGGATTTCCAACTCCCGGCGGCGCTGTTCAAGAATGCTCCACTGGGGGTAGTCGCAATCCGCGACTACAACACGCCGGCCGAGACGATAATGAAGCATTCCCGCAAGAAGAATTGTAAAAGTAGATTTCCCGACGCCGCCTTTCTGACTGCAGATAGAGATGAAATGAGGTTTGTTTTTCATAGCTGAATTCATATATTGATTCCGTTGAGTGGAATGCTGTCATTGCACTGCATGCAGGCAATGACCGCCGTGAACCCCGATCATTCATTTCACTGAATGCATCGTATTCACTGAATGCAGTGCGTGAACTGAATTCACTGCATGAACGGCCTGCTTCCAACGACCTCAATTCATACAGCGACCTGCACGCATCCACATCATCCGGCACAAAGAAAAGCAGGAATCGAAGCCCTGATTCAGTATGTCACTCAATGACACTCCCAGTCCGCAATCGTCTCTTGTGCAGTTGATTTTTTATCCCTAACATTGCACATGAGAACGATACCGCATCCGATGAGCGGCGGCACGCTGGCCGCCGCCGGGAATAATCCGCTGAATAAGCGGATTCTATCGGCGCCTGCCGATAGCGAGCTGTTTTTTTGTATGCCGCAAATATTTGCGGCATACAAAAAGGCCCGGACTCCGAAGTCGTCCGGGCTGGTTTTCGCTCCAAAGTCGCATAACCTATAAAAAAATTACTATGGCAAATGGAAAATCGGGGCGTCCGAAGGCCAAAGACCCCAAAACACACAGGTATAATTTCAAGCTCAACGATGAGCAGGAACTACATTTCCGGAGGATGCTCGAAGAAGCCGGCTACCGGGAAAACATCTCGAAATTCATCCTCGCACGTCTGTTCGGATGAGAGTTCCGGGTCTATAAAAACGATCCTACAGGCGCAAAATATGTCGCGCGGCTGAATGATTTCTACTGGCAGTTCTCCCGAATCGGGAACAACTATAACCAGATCGTAAAGCAAGTTAACACCCACTTTTCGGAGCAGGCGATCCCCGTGCAGCTCGACATGCTCATCGGCTACACACGCCAGCTCAAAGCCCTGAGCGAAAAGATCGCATCCCTGACCGAAGAACTGCGCAAACAATGGTTGCCCGAATAAACCACGGCGCTCATGTCGAAGGGGTGCTTTTCTACAACAAGCTCAAGACCGACAAAGGCGAAGCACGGGTCGTCCTGTGCCACAACCTGCCCATCGTTCCCCAAGACGGCAATATCGACATCCGCCGCCTGAGCGAAGCATTCCGCCCCTGGATGACGCACCCCCGGTCCAGACTCAGGGAACCGGTCTTTCATGTCTCGTTAAACCCCAATCCCAAAGACCGGATAGACGAGATGAAAATGCTTGAAATAGCTCATTACTACATGGAGCGCATGGGCTATGGGGATCAGCCCTATGTCATTTTCGAACACAACGACATTGAACGCAAGCATTACCACATCGTTTCGTCACGGATAAAACCCGACGGCACAACAATCGACTCTTTCGAATACAAGAAACGATCGAAGGCCCTGACCGAAGAAATAGAACGCGAATTCAACCTTATTCCGACCGTTCTGGGTCAGCAGTCCGCAGCTTTCGAGGAACTGCGCAAGGTCGAATACGCGCAGAGCAACCTCAAAGCGCAGCTATCTTCCGTACTCTACAACCTGACGGACCGCTACCGATTCAGTTCTAAAGGCGAATTTACGACCCTGCTGAAAATCTTCAACATCTGGATGGAGGAATGCAAGGGAGAAGTCGAAGGCCGTCCCTATGCCGGCATTATATACGGAGCCTTGGATGAACACGGCCAACGGGTAGGAAAACCCATCAAGTCCAGCCGTATCAGCAAGAAATTCGGCTACAAGGCACTGCAAAAGGAATACAGCAAAACCAAACGATGGATCGCCGGTAACAAACAGAAGTTGGAGCCGACACGGATAACAATCCGTGAGGCGATGAAGACCGCCTGGACTCCCGAAGAATTTGCAGCGGCGATACGTCCGGGTGGAATATCGGTAGTCTTCCATCGAAGCGCCGAACATGAAAACAGAATCTATGGCGTTACTTTCATCGACCACAAAAACGGACTTGTTATAAACGGCTCCCGGCTCGACAAGGCTTTTGCGGCCAACCGCTTCCAAGAACTGTTTACCAAGGCTCCGGCCACTGAGCCTCAGAACCGCCCGGAGCGTTCGCAGCAGGGCACCGACACGGGAAATGGCTGGTTCACGCAACTTTCGCACGACTTTGGAGCCATATCCGACCTATTCCCGGACCTGGATTTATTCTCCGTGCTGCTCAACGAGGCATCCAGACCCGATTATTGGGATGAATGGGCACAGGAATACCAACGAAGGAAAAAGAAGAAAAAACGCCGGCACTTGAAATAATACCCGTCAAAACATAAAGCAGACTTACAAAAAAAGCTGTCATAGACAGCTTACATTTTGGATTCTCCGGTACATGCCCGGATTAGGTGATTTTTTTATCCTCTGTTCCCAGCTTTTGACGGTCAACACTCAACCGCAGGCCGCAATGCGGACAAACGATATTATCAGCCTTGAGTAATTGCTCTACCGATAAAGGAATATAACCACTGCATACGGGGCAACTCATGCCCATTGGCTCTGACGGTATCATAATAATCAATTTACAGGTTTCAGTTCTTGGGGCAGTATATAGGGAATCATGGCTATTTTAACCGAACTGACACCCGTTCTCAGGATATTTATAACCCATCTTTCACCGTTTTTTCTTTTAATAACAACTTTCTCTCCCGTTTTTACCGAACATTCTTTTTCTGAATAATACGGTTGACTGGATTCCGGGTCCTTTGTCCAGCCAACTATGCCTGTGAAAATCAGATTATTATAAACAGAGTTGTATTCCATAGTTATCATAACATCCCCTCCCCAGACAGCTACAGCTTCATCCGACGTTATGTCTAATTCAAGCATATTATTTTTTTCTTCGGATTTAGAAGCCAAATTCGAAACACGGGGGATCAATGGAGCAACTGTTTGCACACTGTCGGTTTTCGATTCCTTGCCTTTATTTACAACAAAACGCCACTCATAACCAGCCGAAAATACTAAGCCAGTAAAAGCTATTACAGAACCTATGATTTTCAATAAGGTTATAAATTTCACCCGGCCAAGCAATTTCCAAAGCTGAACGAAATTAATATTTTCTATGTACCTTACGACAATCGCATAGTCATCGGTATTCATTTCCGCGTTATTTTGAGTCTGAGATTGAATCAGTGTCGTCTTGTTGCAAATAATGTGAGACGCCTCTTTATTATTTTCCTGACTATGGGCTTTCTTTTGCTCCTGTTCCTGATACTTCTGCTGCTCCTCGTCCACTAACATCAAAAAATGATTGCAGGCTTCGATCGTTTCCTGACGCATGGTTTCAATGCCGGAAACTGGGAGGGGAAGCGATCCTTCACGCTTAGTATAGTAACCGATTGTCTTTTTGAAAACAGCATCTTTCGACTGAAGATGATTCTTAAAGTTCTTGACGGTATCGATAAGATGCTTCGGGCTTACAAAATGATTGCCTATCTCTAAATCACAAAACTCCTCCCTTAAATTATGAGCAATATCCCGTGATGTTTGGATGATTTCACTGCTGTTTATAAATTCTCCATACGAACGACTACCGTATTCCTTCATACTCTCGAAGTATTCACGGGAATGGTTCTGCACGAACTTTTCGAAATATTTCCTGGCTTCGTCAAAAGTATTCATAAAACAAAGGTAGTGAATTATCTCCGAATTATCCTAATATCCAGAACCTCGAAAAAACGCAAACACCTGCCCGTAGTAGCTGCAGAGACTTTCGACCGTGGAAACGGATAGAATACCCATATCAACCGGCACATCAGAAAATTACTTGAAGATTTGCTGTTTTCTGAATAATAATCGCTAACTTTATATCACGGTCTGATAAATATTAGGCTTTATGGGTCGGTGGACCTCACAGTTCATAGATGTTTCATGGAGGAGGTGATTAGTGGCCTCCTCCCTTTTTTAAACGATGTTTGTACACATACACATACCCATCATCGACTGTAGAAGTCTGTGTTCATCCTTTCAGAGGTTGAAGCGTCCCGTCTTTCCGATTCCGGAAGAAAATGACTTTATCCGCAACTTCGGCAAAGTATCCTTGAATTACATCCCAGCCCTTCCGTGTTACGCCGGAGAAGACTGGTTTTTCCGGGGTGAAAATACCGTGAGGTTTAAGGAACTGCCCCGATTTAGGATTAGGATTGGCAAACAATATTACAACTGCCAAAGCAAATTCCGACGCCTCTTCTGCAACGGGAAAATGGCTAATCGTTATGAAGTGGGCTTAGAATTCACGGGAATGAGAGTATACGCCAATCAGCTTGTAGACCATCTGTTCAGCCTGGGCGTCAAAGTCAAAAACTGCGAAAAAGGATACACCCCGACCACTCTTTTGGCTGTCGGGAAATTCCTGCCTGCGATTTACGACTATTCGACATCGAATCAGCCGCTCCACGATGATTTACGTGTAAGCTGCGGGGAGACATTGTGTATTCTGGAATCTGCGGCCGGGGAAATCGTATTCCGGCCTCAGCATGCCGAATTGGTGCTTAAATTTCCTAAACAGGGACTCTCACTTTTTCATTTCGTCTACACACGGGCGAATACCAAGATTCATTGCTGGATAATACAGAAATGGCTGACGGCAGACGCCCGCTTCGCCAGCAAACTGAGAAACGCGCTATTTCAGGTTCATTTGGAGTCACAATCCTTGATTCAGGCATATAAATTTCTGATCCTGAACGACGATCCCCAAAAGTTAAACAAGGAGGCATTCCTGCGTTTCGTAACGGATATTCAGGCTAAACTCAAGCGCCGATCCCGCTTCACTATCAGCACCGAACGTATCGTCAACATCGCTCTCAAAGCAACGCACGCCCTACAACCGGCGCAGATGACCAAGATGATCGACATGGTGGATAGGATCGGCGACAAATACCTGACCGCCGACTTTCTGGAACTCATGTCGCCCCTAACGATCGCCGAGTGGAAAGAAGAGATCGAACGGGAGCTTCAAAAAAACTGGAGTCCCGGAACCAAAACGCAACTCGAATACCTGAAAGAGGCATGTAGTTCCTCTTCATTCAAGCAATTCATTCGCTTTATTGTTCAATATAAGGGCGAAATCTGGGATATAGCGAAGGACATCATTACTGACCGACTAAAGAAATGACGCTTACGGGGGGGGGCAGTAGGGCGAAGCCCCTACAATATACATCAAAACTAAAAAATGGCCGGAAGAAAAATCTTCCGACCATGAATGGGGCAAACCTCTCCGTTTAAACGGATTCCATAATATAAATTGCTACATCGTTAATTGCGTATCTCAAGTTTACAATCAGCATTTACATGTAAAGTCTCAAACGATGTAACACTTTCGGTTCCTATGATTGTCAACTTTGCGTTATTACTAACGGTGACATTCTTAGTCTCCACTTTACGTCCCTGAACAATCTGATCTGTCGTTACATGCTGATCGTAAAAAAGAATTTTATCTGGAACGTAATTCACTGCGGCATAGGCATCGACCAAGCCATAGCCCATGTAGTCAACCCACAGCCCATTGGGTCGACCGGAAGTCGTTTTATATAAATAACCTCCGACCTTTTTCCCTGATTTCTCAATAGCAGTTACCACTTGCAAGCGTGTAAAAGAAGGGTTCTTCGATATTACGAGAGCTGCTACACCCGCGACATGCGGGGTAGCCATAGACGTTCCACTCTTCTGGCCGGTGCTATTGCCCGGAATGGTAGACAAAATATTAGATCCGGGAGCCACAACATCCAACTTCGTACCATATCCGGAGAAAGACGATTTACTGCCATTTGAGTCAATAGAACCGACAGTTAATATATCATCATGGAAATTGCCGGGATAATCCATAACACCAGAATAATTTCCTGCAGCAAAGGTTACTACACACCCTAATCCATCCCGGCCTTTTGTCATGGCATCAATAATAGCCTGCTCCAAAATCGCACTATGCATAGTGTCGTAAAATGCTCCACCCTGATCGCCCCAAGAATTAGTAAGTACATCAGCCCCATTTTGCCATGCCCAGCTAAATCCGCTCGCAAGTTCAGCCGAGAATGTTGTTGACAAATATAGGTCGTGACTAACTCCGATAATCTTGGCTTCAGGAGCAACGCCAACCACTTGCAGATTATTATTCCATACGGCGGCAACAGTACCGGCTACGTGTGTTCCATGACTCAATCCATTCACAAATACGCTGGGAGATTTGCCCGTTTGCGCATCATAGCTCAAGGTATGAAGATTGGCATTCAAATCATTGTGGCTGCGGTCAATCCCCTGATCTAATACCGCGACTTTCGCACCGGCTCCTCTTGTTATATCCCACGCAGCGGTAACATTGATATCAATATCCGGATAAGAATTATTTTTCAATCCCCATAGTTGGCCAAACATCGGATCATTAGGAATAACGTTTGGCTTGAAATCAAACATAAATGCAGGGTCCACATCTGCGAAATGACCAGTTTCATAGAAGTAGTTGCTTGCATCTACCGAACTGCCGAAGCTGGAGTTATGAATAGACATAATATACCACAAAGGCATATAAGGAACCTCCTTTACAATCTGAACTTTCTGTTCTTCTGCCAGCAGCTTTAATGTGGCGAAATCTTTCTCATCCTTTAATTTCAAATAGAAAATATCGGATGTTCCGATGGGTTGAGCATTCGCACCTCGGCTAAAGAATGGCAGAATGTGTTTAATCTGCTTATTTTGCTTGAGGTCTTTTATGAGGTTAGAGTAGTCTGTAGCAGTCGATTTCGAAGTCAATCTATATTTGACTACATTCCCGCTCCGAGCGCCATCTTCTTGTACTAAGTCCAGCCCTTGAAATGAAGAACCGGTCTTTAAAGATTTCAACGACGCATCATCTGCAACAATATTCACATATTCAGTATTCAGAGTCAAGGGTATCTTTTCTCCGCTATACCAGTAGTAGCACGTCGCATCTGCCCCTGCCGAGCGTGTCTTACTCAGGCCGTCTTGTCCCGGCTCATCGACAGGAGCGTCAGTACAAGAACCAAGAGTAATGGCCAGCAGGAATAGCATACTGAAAATGCCTATTATTTTTTTCATGGTTTCAAGTTTTTTAATTATATCTCGTTAAGACATATAAGAGATATTATATTGAGAAACACAGAGCGGGTTACCATCCCCGCATCCGCCTGTTCCTCGACTAACGAGAGTTGTCACCGATTCTCTTTCAAGGCATTTACCTCGGCTTGAAGAGATTTTACGGCATCGATCAGCACGGGGATCAACATGTTGTAGTTGACGCATTTATTGCCCTCTTTGTCCGTGATGACAGCGCCCGGTAAGACCTCCTCCAACTCTTGCGCAAGGACGCCAATCTCCTGATCAGAAGACCTGCGATAGTTTTTACCCTCGTTGATGAAGTTGTAGGTGACAGGTCTGATCCGCGAGATAACCTCCAAGCCTTGTGAGAAATCACGAACATTGGTCTTGGCACGAGCATCGGAGTGGTAGTAAACATTCAGCACATTGATGCTGTTATACTTGTTCGTTGAGGAGTTGTAGAAAGAGATCTGATCACCATGCCCCGCCAGCCGGGTGTTTTCTGACGAAATGTCAATCTGGAAGAAGTTCGTCTGTGACGGGAGTTTGAAATATGCGCCGTTTCCGGCTATCGAGACCTTATAGCTCCCAATAGGGGTGGTATCCAGCGACAAGCGGCCTCCGGAATAGGTAAGCTGTGCATTTGCCGAGAAAATGCTGACAGCAGAGAATAGAATTGTGAAAAGCAGCGTATGGAGAGTTGTAGGTTTCATATATTCAAGTTTTTTAAGGTTAAAAGTAATCCGGGGTCTGGTTTACCCAAACCCCGGATTTGGGTATTACTTAGTTATTATGATTCGTGCTGTTTAAATATATAATGGGATGATAAAATCCGGATTCCCATACAACATTCCAATTTTTTGCAGGAAGATTTTGATTTATAGTATTATATATCACTCTATCGATGGGAATTTGATCGTATACAGGATTCGGCCGGACTGGGGTGATTGGACCGATCGCGTTTCCTGTCTCATTCTCTGAAGGATACAACCGGAAGGCAATTCCCCGCAGGACGATCGATCCTTTTGAGGCGGCTACTTTTGCGGGTAACGTATTGACCGCATCGAGCAGCAATTTTCCATAAGGATCTGTGCCACCAACGATGAAACCACTGAAAGAGGACAAATAGACGTATTCCAAAGCAAGAAGATCCCCGAAGTTGAAATTCGTGAGTTGGGTATTCTCCAGACTGATTTGCTTGAGTTTATTGCAATTCAGAATTGTCAACCCGCCGGTATCGCTTAACGAATATAAGGATTCCGGATAGTCCGGCCATGCGAACACAGACTCATAATCTCCGATGTCAATAGGATCAGTTGGCTCGGAATATGATTCTCCTGGTTTCCAAATTCCTTTACTTGTCGCAAAAGTTTCCAGATTCGAACAATTATCCAAAATAACCTTTGAGTCGCCAATCCTGACTAAATACAGTTCTTTGAGATATTCGTACCCTGTGAAGTTGAACTCCCGACTAATGAAATCCGAACCGCCTATAATGCGGATATAGCTTAACGCATGATTCACGGGCTTGATGTCAATCGCACCTGCATTATTAGCACCCTTAAAGTCGAATCTGGTCAGCGCATAGCTGTAATCCGGCTTTGCCTCTCCGTAGTCCAGCACCTCGCCGATAACGATCTTACGGGTTTTCGTTTCGTCGAATGTCTTGTTGATCATAAACGTATGCTCAGACGTCGTATAGTCCGGAAGATCATAGGCAGTGTACTCTTTCGAGACCTCACCATCCCAGCGTACCCCCAGATTCTTGGTTGTAGTCACCGAAAATCTTGTGCTGGAACCAGTGCATTCGAACTCGATCAATGGGACGAATAGATTATCTGGGGGCGTACCTCCGAATGACTCTCCATAGAGGAACTGCGCAAATGACTTATCATTTTCGGACAACTCGGTTATGTAATCCTCGTCGAATTCGATGGGCGGAATATTGCGGGCAATCATCTCATAGAACGGCCAGTTCATCACCGACCACTGGTCGTAGTACTCGGTTTTGTGGATGAAGAACGCCTGATCTTCGAGCGGATCGAGTACGATCTTCTTCAACTCATCCCAGGCAATGTAATTCGCCAGTTCATTTTCCCAGTACTCCCGAATGGCCGTTTCGTTTACACTGCCGTCGGCATTGGTTATCCAAGCCGGATGGAACATCGGGTGACGGAACTCCAGCTCCAGACCGAGGACCTGACCGAAAGCCCGTAGTACGTCACTCCGCTTTTGGGCATCTCCGGCACGGCGCCATTGTGCAAAGTGCATTGTAGCCTCGCTCTGCTGTCCGTAAACCTGCATATGATCGGTGCCGGTCAACGACCAGCTCGACATCATGCCCGGCACATAGTCGAAGCCGATACGGACAGTAGCAGGCTTGTCACTTCCGACGAAAAAGAAACGGACACCGGCAGCCTTCTCCCACTCTTTAGCTACTTCCTTAACATATTCCTGATAGCCGGCCGAACCATTCAGGAATTTGACGGTCAGGTTATTGGCCGCCATAGGTTTACTCCACACTTTCATGGCGTTCGCAACGCCACGGGTCGCGGGAGCAGGGGTATTCAGCATGGCTGCACCATAGAAATGCGGAACAAAGGCTTCCGTTTGGTCAGCCTGCCCCGAACTCGTTGTTTCATCCTTGCTGCAACCGGCAAAGAACAACAACACAACAGATAGCAGTAATAGCTTTCTCATAACTGAATGTGTTAGGTTAATAATTGGGTTATCGGCTACATAGATATGTAGTTTATATGGTTATTAACTCTCAGTTTACTCCCCGATAATCGGCGGCTGGTGTCTGCGTTCTTGATCTTTGGTCCGTTGTGATTGTGAATTTGACAGATTGGGTCTGTCTTTATCGCTGTCTTTGGCCAGAAACTTATCAAATGTATATTCTTCGCCAGTTAGCGCCATAATGCGCTTGACAATCAATTCCCGACAGATGGTATTGAAATAAAAATCGGCTGATTCATCCATCAAACTATAAGACTCAGATCTCCAAACCCCAAATGCATAATAATATCCTCCTTGAAGCACACCCACATAGGGGTATCTCGGATGTCCGATCAGATGTGCCCAATAGACCGATTTCGGATCGCTGGTCAGCGAGAGATTCAGATACCAACCCTTCTTTTGTTCATTTCTCAATCTTGTTGCTTCATAATCCGGAATCTCGAACGGCTGTCCAGGGTCGAATCCAGAAGTACTGTATTCGTCACCTAAAAGGCCAAAAGCATGACCGGCCGTTTCGTGAATAAATGTCCCCATTGACATCTTGCGTCCTCCATAGACATAGCCTGTAAAGGCAAAATTTGGCCCGGATATCGGTTCCCGCATATAAGTAACTCCTCCTTTGACCCCATTGATAACGATCCCGACCGAATGTACCGGCCTTTCATATGCCAGGACAGGGAGACGATAATAGGATTCCAGCCTTTGTTGTGCGGTGTAAATGTAAAACCACTGACGGCTGTTTTCTGTTTGCACACCTAATGCAGTCTGACCGCCGCTGTCAAACGCACCGATATAGGCATCCCTCGACACGGCATATACCATGTGTACGTTGAAGTATTCGCGGTAGGATTTGGTGGGTTCGATGGCAAAGAAGGATTCCATAGCAAACTCCATGACCTGCTTGTAGTAGCCCGTGGCAATGTCTACGTCGGTAAATGCTTCGCCGATCAATACGATGTCGATGCCCTTGCCCTTGGTCGCCCGTTGCAGGGTCTCGAACTGCTTATCCATCGAGAAGTCGGTACTCTGGTAGGAGCTGTTGCCGAATACCTTCTTCAACTGCGTGTTCAGGTCGTCCGTATGCTGGAACGGCCGGGCCATGAAATCTATCAGAAACGGCTCCTCGGGGTAGAGGCTTGTGGAGCAATACTGCCCCGTGAACATGTCGTTGGAGAACGTGCCGTACTGATCGACCAGAAAATAGCTCGGATAGGGTTCGGCAGGCAGAATCACGCGGTGTCCCTCGGCATCGGCATAGTCCGTCACCACGGGATAGGGCACGTCGTACGTGCGGAGGTATTGCTCCGCTGCCTGTTTGTACTCCTCCCCTTCGGGAGTGATCGCCACCACAGCGAAGCCCTGTCCGCCGAAGAGCGTATGCACCCGCCGGACAGTGGTCTCCAGAAAGGTCTTCGAATCCTCCTGCAAGGGATTCCAGTGCAGGATCATCGTCCGGATGTTGCCGCTGTACACCTCGCGGATGCTGCCCTGCGAGCCGTCGCGCAAGTCCGTAAAGGTGAAGTCCGGAAGGTGGATATCCTTGCTGTATGATACTCCTCCGAATTTACCGTAGTCTTGCCGGATACACTGGAGGGCGATGCGGCTCCACTGAGGATGGTTCTGAATAACGTCCGGGATTTTCCCATAGAGATAATTGTTGTTCAGGATCAAGTCTATTGGCCGCCCGCTTTGGAACAAATGCGCCCAAGGCTGTAACCCGCTTGTGATCTTATTGAACGACAGATTTATATACTGCAATCTGTTCAGTTTGGCCCAATCGGGAAGATAACCGCCCTCGATGCGGTTATAGCTAAGGTCGATCGTTTCCAGTTCTATCAGGTCGTCCAGACCGGTAATCATGTGCCCTTTTCCGTCATTGACGCTGATGGGCCCTTCGAGCGCATTCCAACTCAAATCCAGATGCCGCAGCTTCGTGAGTTTTGCGATCTCCCACGACACGGTTCCCGCGAGGTTGTTCTTCGCAAGCCGCAGGGCCGTGACGTGCCCCTCGGCGTCGGTCTCCACGCCGTACCACTCGCCCAGAGGCTTGTCGCTGCACCAGTTCTCGCGGTGGGTCCAGCCGCCGCCTTCGGCCGCGTCGTAGAATGCCCGCAGCGCCGAGCGCTCCGGGTCAGGGTCGTCCCACGCCGCCTGCACGACGGTCAGTTCGTCGAACAGGGTGGACGCCTTATCCTTGAATACGATAAGCCCCGTGCGTTCCTGTGCATCCGGATTGGCAGAGATCGTGAAGCGGTGTGTCCGCTCTTCGAGCCCCGGTGCGGCCCGCGATTCGGGAAGTTCCTCGATCCACTCGCCGCCCTCTTTCACCGATACGGTGTAGTCTACGTTCGACTGCACCTCTACTGTGAGTGTCCGCTCTTCACTGCCGATTTCAAGCCGGTTGTCGCCCGCGATGATCGCGTTCTTCTTCGCCTGCGTGACCTCGATGCGCTCTTCGAGGGTTTCGCCCCGCAGGATAAGTGTAAAGCCCCGCCCGGCATACTCCTCATTCGGGTCCACCGTCACCGTAACATTGATCTCCCCGCCCGCATCGCCCGAAGGGGGAGCGATGTCGTACCAAGCGGCGGCATCGACGGCCGATTCGGGAGCGGTCTCCGAGGTAATGCGCCACGGCTCATTGGTCGAGAAGATCAATACAGCGCTCCCGCCCTGCGCACCGAAAGGCGCGGCGGGTAGTGCCTGCGTGATGGTTAGAAAAGGTTTGTCGGGATCAGGTGGTACGGGTGGATTATCCACGTTGTCGCTTCTGCTGCATTGCGAAAAGAATAACACGGCAGAAATCCAGAGAAACGGATGCGTGAAACATGGGAAGGGACGTGTCATAACCGTTCATGTTTTAGAATGATCCAAGTTATCGACTTTTGCTCAATATAATAAATTATTTCAAAGAAATCTTCGAGGCTGTTTCTCAATTATTACTCGAATGCCCGAATCTTCTACTAATAAATCCATATAGGATAGTTTTGCGAATAGCACAACGATTCGGGAAATCTGTCAATTTTCGTATATGCGCAGAAACGAATCGATTATGAAGACTTCGGACCGCAGGTCAGAATGGCTGTATCTCGGCAGGTATTGAATATAAAACACGCGCAGAGAGGACATACCAAATGCGGACCGCATCGTCCGTAACCCGCAATAAGGTTCGAATATGCGACCATGTAAGATTTGGTACACGCATGTGCCAAATCTCAGTATGCGGAAAAGATAGATAGAATTGCCTGTAATTTCGCAAATTGCGAGCCGAGAAGCCTTTGCCGAATGCTGCGGACAGTTCTTCGGAAAGCACCTTCAATAGCTGCGTTCCATATTCCGCACGGCTCTTGCCCTGCTGCTCCTGCTCAACGATCCGCTTGCCGATATTCCAATAGGTCTCCAGCATCACGGCGTTGATGGCGGCATAGGTATTCAGACGGGCATCCTCGATCAGACGTTTAATGTCGTCGATAAAAGTACGCTCCAATACAGGTATGTTCTTGTATTGGTTGATTAAGTTGGAAAACTATAAAACAAAGGTAGTGAATTATCTCCTAATTATTATAAACATCCAACTCCTTGAAAAACTCGGTCAGGGTGATGCCATAGTAGTTCGGGATAAATAGCTGCAGTCGATTTCATTCATTTATGCCCAATAGTTCATTTTCCGCTCCCGATAAAAGTCTACTGCATTTTGGAATAAATCTACTGCATTTTTAATTCTTTCAGCACAATCCATGAAACTTTGTTTATATTGTTTCATATTATCCGACTGAATCATTGTAACGTACAAATCACCAAATACATAACTTGAGGTGATTATTTCGTTTGTCTGAATAGGGACCGTATCGAATAATTGTTTTATTTCAGCCATAATATTTCCATATTCCGCAAAACCCGAACCATCGTTTAAATGCGATTTAATAGTGTGTGACACCTTCAAATAGAAAATCTTTTCCGGGTTAATTGGCGGTTGCAAATGAAGCCGCATATTATTCATTTCACAATTATGTGTAAAGGCTCGCCATTTATTGCTCCATTGCATAAAAATATCGTTTGACCGCGAGCAATATTCATCATATATATCAAGTACAATCTTCTGGGTTCTTATCAGATAGGAAACACTCTGCATATAGGCATTTAGATTCTCCCCTTTCTTTTCAATCTTATCCGGCAACCCCGAAACAAGGGCATCCGTAAGTCGGTCAATGCTGAATTGGGAAAGAACATCTATCGTAATATGCTGGATGTGAAATTCCTGCGGAGATATATTATCGGAATTTCCGATTCCCTCCGCTAAATCCCGTATAGATTTTACATATTTTTCAAGGTTTTCCGAATTGGAATCCGCCCATGTAACAATGGTATCCCGGACCAAATTGCGCCCTTTTTGTATTTTCCTCCGTTCTAACAGACTGGTAATATAATAGCCCAATACGAAAACCAGAATAGATATGATCGCCGGCAGCAATATATCCCATGAAACACCCAAAAAACTGTTTTGGTTTGATGCAACCAAATTCGCGTTGATTGCGGACAGATTTGCATTGATGTCCGAAAGTGTGGTCATAACAAGGCTGTCGGAAGTATTCATGTCCGTATTTATCTGCTCAAGGCAGGTTTGAATTCCTTTGAATTCGAATTGGAGAGATTGGTCGGCAAACATATTACTTCAGCTATTACATTTCCAGCTCCCGGAAAAACTCGGTCAGGGTGATGCCGTAGTAGCGGCAGAGGCGTTCGATGGTTCAGAGTGTGATGTTGTGGTGGCCGGTTTCCAACAAGTCGATATACGGTTTTATTTTTCTTCCGGCTTTTTGAATCCGATCGGCCGGGGTTGTTTGCGGGCCAGCGGAACCTTGATTGATAGGGCCGCAATAGCTTCATAAATATTATCCAACTCCTTTCGCATGTCATCGGACAGATCGTTTACCGCTTCAGCATTGTCCTCGTCGGCACGCTCCATCAGGGCCAGCTTTGCGCGTATCTCGGAAAGCTCCGCCGTGATTGTGGTCGTGGTGGTGATGTAGTTGCGCATGGCGACAAATGCCCGCATGATAGCCCGATTTACGAGTATTGCCGTTTCGCTGCGGAGTACGCTCGAAAGCATGGCTACTCCTGTCTCCGTGAAAGCAAAAGGCGGATATTTGGGGTACTTTCCCCGTCCATCCATTTCTAAGGACGCAATTTGCGACCTTAATCTGTCTTTCAACGTGTTATACTCGTTCTCTGATAGTTCAAACATAAAATCGTCGCCCTCGAAGCGTTCGATATTGCGTCTAACAGCTTCTTTCAGGCGTTTTGTTTCCACCTGATAGAGTGCCGCGAGGTCGAAGTCGAGCATCACGCGCTGGCCGCGTATCTCGTAGATTTTATTCTGAATGATGGTGATTTCTTCCATAAGCCGGGGCGGGTGCGGGATTACTTCTTTTCTGGCTTAATGTACCCGATCGGCTGGATAGGTTTGCGGGCCTGCGGGATTTTGACCGAGAGTGCGGCGATAGCCTCGTAGATATTATCAAAATCCGCCCGGTTATCTTCCGACAGATCATTCACGGCTCTGGCGTTATCTTCGACAGCTCGCTCCAATAGCGCCACCTTCGCACGCATTTCAACCAGTTCTGCCGTGATCGTGGTCGTGGTCGTAATGTAGTTGCGCATAGCGACGAAAGCCCGCATGATGCCAATATTCGCTTGAACAGCAACTTTGCTCCGCAAGACGCCCGAAAGCATGGCTACTCCCTCTTCGGTGAAAGCAAACATTCCCGCAGAACCGACATTGTAATCAGGGGGTATCACATTTTGTGATCTCCCCATGTCTATCAGATAGTTAGCTTCTTCTGTCGATAATTGGAGCATAAAATCAGCGGGGAATCGCTCGATATTACGGCGGACCGCTTGTTTAAGTACGCGGGTTTCCACTTGGTAAAGCGCCGCGAGGTCGAAGTCGAGCATCACGCGCTGGTCGCGGATCTCGTAGATTTTGTTTTGGATGGTCTGAAGTTCCATTCGTGTGGGATGTAGTACTGTAAATGTAGCAACAAAATCTGTCAGTTCGATCATCCCCGGCAGAAATATATTAACTATAAATTGATGTCGTCAAAGAATTCTTTTAGTGTCAAGCCGTAGTAATTGCATAAATATTCGAGCGTAGTAATATTGATATTCTTTTTGCCCGCTTCAATATGCCCTATATTAAACCCGGTGTCTTTTGAAACGGCTCTTTGAGTCAACCCCGCTTTACGGCGCAAGATTCTAAACATAGCTCCAATCTTGAGTAGGGCATCATTTATGTCGAGTAGGTCAGCCCCCTTACGGGAGCTTTCCCCTCTAAGAACCGTACGTGAGAGTTTCCCCTCATACGGCTCAAGCAATTCAAAACTTTTATTT
>QWCB01001643.1_pt1 | contig 21016 bp, 22 predicted proteins | sample 1972511 | NCBI WGS metagenome assembly QWCB01 (sample SAMN09866719, study PRJNA288562) | Human gut metagenome isolate term5_stool, whole genome shotgun sequencing... | isolation source: gut | host: Homo sapiens | place: USA: California | reverse complement strand
CCTCTGGCGATAAATTTGGGACATGGAACGGTTTAAGGCCGCTGACTATCAATAACGCTAATGGCGGAGTGTCAATGGGGCATGGCCTGAGTGTTACTGGTGATATTGCCTCAAGTACCAAAGTACGTGCCGGTAGCGGGAAAAAATTCACGGTCAGCAGCAGTAATACATCCACGAAGGAAGCCGCATTCAATTTGTGGGGAAACTCAAGTCGTCCGGTGGTGGTTGAATTAGGTGATGATGCAGGCTGGCATTTTTACAGTCAGAGAAATACAGATAACAGCATCACTTTTGCTGTTAACGGTCAGGTATCACCATCTAACTATAGTAATTTTGATTCCCGTTATGTACGCGATATCCGGCTTGGGACTCGAGTTGTCCAGACCATGCAGAAAGGGGTGATGTATGAGAAAGCAGGGCACGTAATTACCGGGCTTGGTATTGTCGGTGAAGTCGATGGTGATGACCCCGCAGTATTCAGACCAATACAAAAATACATCAATGGCACATGGTATAACGTCGCACAGGTGTAATTTATGCAGCATTTAAAAAATATTACTGCGGGTAATCCAAAAACTGTTGCCCAATATCAACTGACAAAAAATTTTGATGTTATCTGGTTATGGTCCGAAGAGGGAAAAAACTGGTATGAGGAAGTAAGTAATTTTCAGGCGGACACGATAAAGATTGTTTACGACGAGAATAATATAATTGTCGGCATCACCAGAGATGCTTCAACGCTTAACCCTGAAGGTTTTAGTGTTGTCGAGGTTCCTGATATTACCGCCAACCGACGTGCTGATGACTCAGGTAAATGGATGTTTAAGGATGGTGCCGTGATTAAGCGGATTTATACGGCAGACGAACAGCAACAACAGGCAGAATCACAAAAGGCCGCGTTACTTTCCGAAGCGGAAAGCGTTATTCAGCCACTGGAGCGCGCTGTCAGGCTGAACATGGCAACAGATGAGGAGCGTAGCCGACTGGAAGCATGGGAACGCTACAGTGTTCTGGTCAGCCGTGTGGATCCTGCAAATCCTGAATGGCCGGAAATGCCGCAATAAGTTGTATGATCTCTGGAGTGAACTAACGTATCTATAGCACAGAGTAAAGCCTAATCTGACAGTCCGCTCTGTGCCAGGAGCGGAAGTTGCCAATTTTTGAATTTTATTTATTCGTGGAGAACGGATCACCATCATACAGCCTCAACTGACATAAGAGAACCTCTATCGGAAGATGACTAGCGTGGCTCATAGCCCTTGAAGGACTATGCTACAGGGGATTCTGGCAAAAAGGAGTTGTCGCTAGTCACACATGCGCAAAAAGGGTAGAGTTTACATAGTCGTTATAACCATCTTTACATCATAAGGTTATGAAATATGGAATATTTCTATAAAGATTTTAAAAATTACAATGGGATTTTACAAGGAGATGTCTTTAGGGTAAACAATCGTACTGATTCACCATTTAAGTTTGACGAACGATTTGCCATGTTGATTACAGCAGATTGTGACTTAGCTAATCCATCTAGAAATGTAAACTATCTCACTTTTCTTCCAATTGTCTCAAGCACATGTTATTTGGAGAAAGTATGGATTCCCACATATTTTGAGAAGATTCGAACAGAAGTAGCGAAGTCACTACATAAGCTAATAAATGACCTGGAAGTGCATAAAAAAAATGGGTGCAACGAATTAAAAGAATCAGATATCAGAGAATGGCTAAGAAAAAATAATTACAATGAAATTTTAGCTGATTTATCTATAATCGAACGCACTCAACATATTGAAAATGCCATCAAATTAGACGAAGCTTCAAGATGTGAAGAAACGATAGATAGCTTCATTAAAATAAAAAAGATTAAGGGCTCTAAGTTTAAAAATATAATTAGTGAGTTAAGAGAGGCAGTTAATAAACCCAAAGAGGAGTTTTTTGTATTGCCAATGATTGACTCTTTATTTGATGAGTGTGGGATTTTAAAACTCAGAATGATAAGGCCGGTTCACAGAAAAAACGTTTACACTCAGGAGATCGATGCGAGATTATCAAACCATTCAGATTTTACTAGCCTCGTTCGCATTGGTAGATTGAGTGATTATTTACGGTATAGTATCTCTCAAAGTTTTGCTTCCCTTTTCTCTCGGATAGGAATGCCAGAAAACTATGAAAGTGACAGAGAAGAGTCAATAAATTTGTTAATTGAAAAAATTGAAGGTAAATATGAGAAATAACCTTATTGTCTTGGATGAAGGGGCGATCAATCTTCTCGAACGCGCAATAATTAATGAAGAGTGGTTTAATGATCTTAAAATCCCACCCTCATATAGAAACAATTTGTGTTCTCTCAAGCTGAATGGTTTTGACTATATTTTATCAAAAAAAGCAAGCGTAGATAGCAGATATCTTGTCATTAAAACTGGAGAGGAATTTCCTTTCTGGGGGCTAACAGGAAAAGATTTAATCTATGCATTTGAAAGGTGCCTATCATTTGCAGTACGTCACTTCAATAAAAATAGCACCAGCGGACGTCATTGGGGAAAATATACAGAAGGGAATATCATATCTTTTTTCGCGACACAGAGAAATGCAGAGGATTCGCTTAGATTGTATTTTAATATATACCCCATGGATACTAAAAATATTTATCTTTATAATGCTACGGAAAAGTTCCCACGTAACCCTGATGAATTAACTGAAGATGAGGTATTTGTAGATGCAATCAGTGGTGTTAATATAGCTATCGAAAAATCTACATATCCTGATGAAGAAAATAAAGATAATGAAGTAAACTTCGGTATTGAGCTTACTGAACAGATAAATGACAATCTTTACTATAATTATTCTTTTCAACAATGGTATGATAACAAGTTAACGACTGAGCAAAGAGATTTCGTTGATAAAAATTATAATGACCCTGTTCGCCTAAGAGGAGCAGCAGGAACTGGAAAAACCATTTCGATGGTAATAAAAATAATTAGAGATAGTTATTCATTTGAAAAACTAGGCGTGAGGAAAAGATTTTTATTTCTTACACATAGTCATTCAACTAGTGACTTAGTAAACAATATGATTTTATCTCTAGATAAAGATGGAAATATTAGGAAATTACAAAACATTAATATTAAAGTATGCTCATTATATGATTTAGCTCAGGAAATATTAAATTACAATCACAAAAATATATTCCCAATTTCAACCGATGGTAAAGAAGGTCGAGAAAATCAATATGAAATAGTTAACGATCTCATCGAAGAAACTACCAAAGACTTAAGATTTCGCACTTCAATAATAAACAAATGTTCTTCAAAACTACAAGAAAAAATATTCAATACAGAACATAGGCATTTTATTTGTATAGAAATATTAAACGAGTTTGCTTGCATACTAGATGCTGAAAATATTTTCTTAGGGTCTGAGAATTCTAAGGATTATTTACAAGGGCATCGTGAAACATGGCAAATGGAATTAGTTACCAAAGAAGATAGACTATTGCTATTGAACTTACACAATGTATATCGGGAGAAACTGAAGGAACTGAATGCATTAAGTATGGATCAAATGATTGCAGACTTAAGTAATTATTTACACTCGCACATTTGGAATAGAATATGCGAAGAGGAAGGCTATGATGCTATTTTTGTAGATGAGTTACATTACTTCACAAAGCCAGAGAGAATGGTATTTAATGATTTGTGTAGGTCTAGACACACAAATGGTAGATACCCTATATTTATGGCTTATGATATTAAACAATCGATGAGTGATGTTTTTTTAAACTCTATTAGAAATGAGTCTATAGCTAATATATTCAAGTCTACAGGTGTTGGTGCATCTGAGTTAGTTGAGTTAACTAAGGTCTTCCGATATTCACCAGAAATAGCGTCTTTCCTAACAGATTTAGATGGCGCTTTTCCTGCGTTAGATCTCTCTTCAGAGTGGAATAAATTAAAATTATCATCGGAAAATGTCAGCGGAGAATTACCAACAATACATGTATATGAAAGCGATATAGATCTAATTGACAATGTTTTCCAAGAAGCATCTCGATTAGCGAGAAAAGATAAATCTAAATCAGTGGCCATACTTTGCCTTAATTTCACTATATTTTCTCGGTATTTGAGTGTTGGCAGGATAAAAAAACTTTACGAACCATTAACATCTAGGGATGAGCTATTAAAACCGATAAAATACAAAGGGAAGTGCTTGTTTAGCATGCCTGAATATGTGGCAGGAATGCAATTCGACACAGTGTATTTGATACATATTGATAGGAATGAACTTCCAGATGAAATTACTCATAATGGAATCCACAGAAGATTTGTCTCTCAAATTTATTTAGGCGCAAGTAGGGCTAAGGAATGCTTGATTCTTGCAAGCTCTGATGAAAGACGTGGCATATCACCTATTCTGAATAGCGCAATTCATAATGGAACCCTTGTCTTACACTCTCAAGCAAAAAATTAATTATTAACTGACTAATTCAATTGATTATATTGCTGTTTTTTTAGTTAGTCTTAGGGCGTTACCACTCTTTTTTCGGGTGTAACGTCCGTTGTTCGCTCAAAATAGGCTGTCAGATTTGATAGTGTTTGAGCTATGTTAATTGTCAGTTGGAAAATGAGTGAGTACAAATCAGGACAGGCGGGCGAATTGCCCGCCTTTTCTTTATCTGTTGTTTCATCCACTGACCAGCCAGGTCAAATAGCGTCTCATGCTCTGCACAACAGAAAATAGTTGCACCCATTAACCACGGAGTTAAACGGATGAGTGACTATCATCACGGCGTGCAGGTGCTGGAGATTAACGACGGCACCCGCGTCATTTCCACCGTATCCACTGCCATTGTCGGCATGGTCTGCACGGCCAGCGATGCGGATGCGGAAACCTTCCCCCTCAATAAACCGGTGCTGATTACCAATGTGCAAAGCGCAATTGCAAAGGCCGGTAAAAAAGGCACGCTGGCGGCATCGTTGCAGGCCATCGCTGACCAGTCAAAACCGGTCACCGTTGTCGTGCGCGTGGAAGACGGCACCGGTGATGACGAGGAAACGAAACTCGCGCAGACCGTTTCCAATATCATCGGCACCACCGACGAAAACGGTCAGTACACCGGACTAAAAGCCCTGCTGGCGGCGGAGTCGGTAACCGGTGTTAAACCGCGCATTCTCGGTGTGCCGGGGCTGGATACCAAAGAGGTGGCTGTTGCACTGGCATCCGTCTGTCAGAAGCTGCGCGCTTTCGGATATATCAGCGCATGGGGCTGTAAGACCATTTCCGAGGTGAAAGCCTACCGCCAGAATTTCAGCCAGCGTGAGCTGATGGTCATCTGGCCGGATTTCCTCGCATGGGATACGGTCACCAGTACCACCGCCACCGCGTATGCCACCGCCCGTGCGCTGGGTCTGCGCGCTAAAATCGACCAGGAGCAGGGCTGGCATAAAACGCTGTCCAACGTCGGGGTAAACGGTGTTACCGGCATCAGCGCATCTGTATTCTGGGATTTGCAGGAGTCCGGCACCGATGCTGACCTGCTTAACGAGTCAGGCGTCACTACGCTGATTCGCCGCGACGGTTTCCGATTCTGGGGTAACCGTACCTGCTCTGATGACCCGCTGTTCCTCTTTGAAAACTACACCCGCACCGCGCAGGTGATGGCCGACACGATGGCTGAGGCGCACATGTGGGCGGTGGACAAGCCCATCACCGCAACGCTGATTCGCGACATCGTTGACGGCATCAATGCCAAATTCCGTGAGCTGAAAACAAACGGCTATATCGTGGATGCGACCTGCTGGTTCAGCGAAGAATCCAACGATGCGGAAACCCTCAAGGCCGGAAAACTGTATATCGACTACGACTATACACCGGTGCCTCCTCTTGAAAACCTGACCCTGCGCCAGCGTATTACCGATAAATACCTGGCAAATCTGGTCACCTCGGTTAACAGCAATTAAGGAGCCTGACCGATGGCAATGCCGCGCAAACTCAAGTTAATGAACGTCTTTCTGAACGGCTACAGCTATCAGGGCGTTGCAAAGTCCGTCACGCTGCCAAAACTGACCCGTAAGCTCGAAAACTATCGCGGTGCGGGGATGAACGGCAGCGCACCGGTAGACCTCGGCCTTGATGACGATGCGCTGTCAATGGAGTGGTCGCTCGGGGGCTTCCCGGATTCGGTTATCTGGGAGCTTTACGCCGCAACCGGTGTGGATGCCGTGCCGATTCGTTTTGCAGGCTCTTACCAGCGCGACGATACCGGCGAAACGGTGGCCGTTGAAGTGGTCATGCGTGGACGTCAGAAAGAAATCGACACCGGCGAGGGGAAACAGGGAGAAGACACCGAGTCGAAAATCTCAGTGGTCTGCACCTATTTCCGGCTGACGATGGACGGTAAGGAGCTGGTCGAAATCGACACCATCAACATGATTGAGAAGGTGAACGGCGTCGACCGGCTGGAGCAACACCGCCGCAATATCGGCCTGTGATTTTCATCCGGTCAGCCTGACTGACCGGTTAACCCTGATTCAGAAGTGAGAAAACCATGAACAAAGAAAATGTGATTACCCTGGACAATCCGGTCAAGCGTGGTGAGCAGGTTATCGAACAGGTCACGCTGATGAAACCCAATGCCGGGACGCTGCGCGGTGTCAGTCTGGCTGCGGTCGCAAACTCCGAAGTCGATGCACTGATTAAAGTGCTGCCGCGCATGACGGCACCGATGCTGACCGAGCAGGAGGTCGCCGCGCTGGAACTGCCTGACCTTGTGGCGCTGGCCGGTAAGGTGGTCGGTTTTTTGTCGCCGAACTCGGTGCGGTAACGTTCCCGAAAAATCTCTCGGTCGATGACCTGATGGCGGATGTGGCAGTGATATTTCACTGGCCGCCATCAGAACTGTATTCCATGAGTCTGACCGAACTCATCACATGGCGCGAAAAGGCGCTCCGGCGAAGCGGAAACACGAATGAGTAACAATGTAAAATTACAGGTATTGCTCAGGGCTGTTGACCAGGCATCCCGCCCGTTTAAATCCATCCGCACAGCGAGCAAATCGCTGTCGGGGGATATCCGGGAAACACAAAAATCACTGCGCGAGCTGAACGGTCAGGCATCCCGTATTGAGGGATTTCGCAAGACCAGTGCACAGCTCGCCGTGACTGGTCATGCACTTGAAAAGGCACGGCAGGAGGCCGAAGCCCTTGCCACACAGTTTAAAAACACCGAACGTCCGACACGTGCTCAGGCGAAAGTGCTGGAATCCGCGAAGCGTGCGGCGGAGGACTTACAGGCGAAATATAACCGCCTGACGGATTCCGTTAAACGCCAGCAGCGGGAACTGGCCGCTGTGGGAATTAATACCCGCAATCTTGCACATGATGAGCAGGGACTGAAAAACCGTATCAGTGAAACCACCGCACAGCTTAACCGTCAGCGCGACGCGCTGGCGCGTGTCAGTGCGCAACAGGCAAAACTTAACGCAGTCAAACAGCGTTATCAGGCCGGAAAGGAACTGGCCGGAAAAATGGCTTCAGTAGGCGCTGCCGGTGTGGGGATTGCGGCGGCGGGAACGATGGCCGGAGTTAAGCTGCTGATGCCCGGTTATGAGTTTGCGCAGAAAAACTCAGAATTGCAGGCTGTGCTCGGTGTGGCAAAAGACTCCGCCGAAATGGCTGCACTCCGCAGGCAGGCGCGCCAGCTCGGCGACAACACAGCCGCCTCGGCGGATGATGCTGCCGGTGCGCAGATTATCATTGCGAAAGCCGGTGGGGATGTTGATGCCATTCAGGCGGCAACGCCGGTCACGCTGAATATGGCGCTGGCGAACCGTCGCACGATGGAAGAAAACGCCGCCCTGCTGATGGGGATGAAATCCGCCTTTCAGCTTTCAAACGATAAGGTCGCTCATATCGGGGATGTTCTCTCCATGACGATGAACAAAACCGCCGCCGATTTTGACGGCATGAGCGATGCGCTGACCTATGCCGCACCTGTGGCAAAAAATGCCGGTGTCAGCATTGAAGAAACAGCCGCAATGGTCGGGGCGCTGCATGATGCAAAAATTACCGGTTCAATGGCGGGGACGGGAAGCCGTGCCGTGTTAAGCCGCCTGCAGGCACCGACGGGAAAAGCATGGGATGCACTCAAAGAGCTTGGTGTGAAAACCTCAGACAGCAGGGGAAACACCCGACCAGTATTTACCATTCTGAAAGAAATGCAGGCCAGTTTTGAGAAAAACCGGCTCGGTACTGCCCAGCAGGCTGAATACATGAAAACCATTTTCGGGGAGGAGGCCAGTTCAGCCGCCGCCGTGCTGATGACTGCCGCCTCAACCGGAAAGCTGGACAAACTGACCGCTGCGTTTAAAGCCTCAGACGGAAAGACCGCAGAACTGGTAAATATCATGCAGGACAACCTCGGCGGTGACTTTAAGGAGTTTCAGTCCGCTTATGAGGCGGTGGGGACTGACCTGTTTGACCAGCAGGAAGGCGCACTGCGTAAGCTCACTCAGACGGCCACAAAGTATGTGTTAAAACTCGACGGCTGGATCCAGAAAAACAAATCACTGGCGTCAACCATCGGCCTCATTGTCGGTGGCGCGCTGGCGCTTACTGGCATCATCGGTGCCATTGGTCTTGTAGCCTGGCCGGTTATCACCGGCATCAATGCCATTATCGCGGCAGCAGGCGCAATGGGGGCAATCTTCACGACAGTTGGCAGTGCTGTTATGACGGCCATCGGGGCGATTAGCTGGCCGGTTGTGGCCGTGGTGGCCGCCATTGTCGCCGGGGCGTTGCTTATCCGTAAATACTGGGAGCCTGTCAGCGCATTCTTTGGCGGTGTGGTTGAAGGGCTGAAAGCGGCATTTGCGCCGGTGGGGGAACTTTTCACGCCACTTAAGCCGGTGTTTGACTGGCTGGGCGAAAAGTTACAGGCCGCGTGGCAGTGGTTTAAAAACCTGATTGCCCCGGTCAAAGCCACCCAGGACACCCTGAACCGTTGCCGTGACACGGGCGTCATGTTCGGGCAGGCACTGGCTGACGCGCTGATGCTGCCGCTTAATGCGTTCAACAAACTGCGCAGCGGCATTGACTGGGTACTGGAAAAACTCGGTGTTATCAACAAAGAGTCAGACACACTTGACCAGACCGCCGTCAGAACTCAAGCCGCCACGTATGGCAGCGGTGGTTATATTCCGGCGACCAGCTCTTATGCAGGCTATCAGGCTTATCAGCCGGTCACGGCACCGGCTGGCCGCTCTTATGTGGACCAGAGTAAAAACGAATATCACATCAGCCTGACGGGTGGTACTGCGCCGGGGACACAGCTTGACCGCCAGTTACAGGATGCGCTCGAAAAATACGAGCGGGATAAACGTGCGCGCGCCCGTGCCAGCATGATGCATGACGGTTAAGGAGGTGACGAAAAATGATGCTCGCGTTAGGTATGTTTGTTTTTATGCGCCAGACGCTGCCACACCAGACCATGCAGCGTGAATCAGATTATCGCTGGCCGTCAAATTCCCGTATCGGTAAACGGGATGCCTACCAGTTTCTCGGCGTTGGCGAGGAAAACATGACGCTGGCCGGTGTGCTTTATCCCGAACTGACCGGCGGCAAGCTGACGATGACCACGCTCAGGCTGATGGCAGAGGAAGGTCGGGCGTGGCCGTTACTGGATGGTACCGGCATGATTTACGGCATGTATGTCATCAGCAGGGTGAGTGAAACAGGGAGTATTTTCTTTGCAGACGGCACACCCCGGAAAATTGATTTTACGCTGTCGCTCACCCGCGTTGATGAATCACTGGCCGCACTTTATGGCGATATCGGTAAACAGGCGGAATCGCTCATCGGTAAGGCTGGCAGTATGGCGACTAAATTCACGGGTATGACGGGGGCGGGATAATGCTGGATGCGCTGACATTTGATGCAGGCAGTACACTGACGCCGGATTACATGCTGATGCTCGACAGCAGGGATATTACCGGCAATATCAGCGACCGTCTGATGAGCATGACCCTGACGGATAACCGGGGCTTTGAGGCTGACCAGCTTGATATTGAACTGAACGATGCCGACGGGCAGGTCGGGCTGCCTGTTCGTGGCGCTGTCCTGACGGTGTATATCGGCTGGAAAGGTTTTGCCCTGGTATGCAAAGGGAAATTTACCGTTGATGAGGTTGAACACCGGGGCGCGCCGGATGTGGTCACCATCCGCGCCCGGAGTGCAGATTTTCGTGGCACGCTCAATTCCCGCCGTGAAGGCTCCTGGCATGACACCACGCTCGGTGCGATTGTTGAGGCGATAGCCTCCCGTAACAGGCTGGAAGCCAGTGTCGCTCCGTCACTGGCCGGAATTAAAATCCCGCACATCGACCAGTCGCAGGAGTCTGATGCTAAATTCCTGACCCGTCTTGCTGAACGCAACGGCGGTGAGGTGTCGGTAAAAATGGGAAAACTGCGGTTTCTCAAAGCGGGGCAGGGGGTGACGGCCAGCGGTAAAAAAATCCCGCAGATTACCATCACCCGCAGCGACGGCGACCGCCATCATTTTGCGATTGCTGACCGTGGAGCCTATACCGGCGTAACGGCAAAGTGGTTACACACCAAAGACCCGAAGCCACAAAAGCAGAAGGTAAAACTGAAGCGCAAAAAGAAAGAGAAACACCTGCGCGCACTGGAGCACCCGAAAGCGAAACCAGTCACGCAGAAGAAAGCGCCAAAAGTACCGGAAGCGCGCGAAGGTGAATACATGGCTGGTGAGGCTGACAATGTTTTTGCCCTGACTACGGTATATGCCACAAAAGCGCAGGCCATGCGCGCCGCTCAGGCGAAGTGGGATAAACTGCAACGGGGCGTTGCGGAGTTCTCCATCAGCCTGGCTACCGGTCGGGCTGATATTTACACGGAAACACCGGTCAAAGTGTCTGGCTTTAAGCGCGTCATAGACGAGCAGGACTGGACAATCACTAAGGTGACACATTTTCTGAATAATAGCGGCTTCACGACGTTCTTAGAGCTTGAGGTCAGGCTTTCTGATGTGGAGTACGAAACAGAAAATGATGAGTGATGTTTTGTTTTATCTGTTTGTTTTATAAGGATAAATTAGCTAAAATGGCACCATCAATAAAACCGGAAGAGGTGCTCGCGATGTTTCATTGTCCTTTATGCCAGCATGCCGCACATGCGCGTACAAGCCGCTATATCACTGACACGACAAAAGAGCGTTATCACCAGTGCCAGAACGTGAATTGCAGCGCCACGTTCATCACCTATGAGTCGGTACAGAGATACATCGTGAAGCCGGGAGAAGTCCACGCCGTAAGGCCGCACCCGTTGCCGTCAGGGCAGCAAATTATGTGGATGTGATCACAAAAATAGCCCCTCAGTTGAGGGGCTTTATTTATGGTCGATGTGGACGCTATGTGGACAGCGGTTGACATAAATCCATTTATATCATCAGGTTAGGTTCTTTTTTGTGACACCATCCCTGTCTTCCCCCACATGATGTGGGGGTTTTTTTTATCCTCAATTTGCCTGCTGCTTAATGCATTGCAGATGATTTGCTTCCGTTATACTAGCGTCAGTTGATAGCGGGAGTATTTATGAATCAATCTTATGGACGGCTGGTCAGTCGGGCGGCGATTGCTGCGACGGCGATGGCTTCGCTGCTATTGCTGATTAAAATTTTTGCATGGTGGTATACCGGGTCGGTGAGTATTCTCGCCGCGCTGGTGGATTCGCTGGTGGATATCGGCGCGTCGTTGACGAATTTACTGGTGGTGCGATATTCCCTGCAACCTGCCGACGATAATCACTCGTTTGGTCACGGTAAAGCTGAGTCCCTCGCGGCGCTGGCGCAAAGTATGTTTATCTCCGGTTCGGCACTATTCCTGTTTTTGACGGGTATTCAACATCTGGTATCTCCAACACCGATGACAGATCCAGGCGTCGGGGTTATCGTGACAATTGTGGCGCTAATTTGTACGATTATCCTTGTCTCGTTTCAGCGTTGGGTGGTGCGCCGGACGCAAAGCCAGGCGGTGCGGGCTGATATGCTACATTACCAGTCTGATGTTATGATGAACGGCGCAATTCTGCTGGCGCTGGGGTTGTCCTGGTACGGCTGGCATCGCGCCGATGCTCTGTTTGCATTGGGGATCGGCATCTATATTTTATATAGCGCGTTACGCATGGGATATGAGGCGGTACAGTCATTACTGGATCGCGCATTGCCTGATGAGGAACGGCAAGAAATTATTGATATCGTGACTTCCTGGCCGGGTGTTAGCGGCGCTCACGATCTTCGCACGCGGCAGTCAGGGCCGACCCGCTTTATTCAGATTCATTTGGAAATGGAAGACTCTCTGCCTTTGGTTCAGGCACATATGGTGGCGGATCAGGTAGAGCAGGCTATTTTACGGCGTTTTCCGGGATCGGATGTGATTATCCATCAGGACCCCTGTTCCGTCGTACCCAGGGAGGGTAAACGGTCTATGCTTTCATAATCAGTATAAAAGAGAGCCAGACCCGCATTTTGTGTATAAAATACCGCCATTTGGCCTGACCTGAATCAATTCAGCAGGAAGTGATTGTTATACTATTTGCACATTCGTTGGATCACTTCGATGTGCAAGAAGACTTCCGGCAACAGATTTCATTTTGCATTCCAAAGTTCAGAGGTAGTCATGATTAAGAAAATCGGTGTGTTGACAAGCGGCGGTGATGCGCCAGGCATGAACGCCGCAATTCGCGGGGTTGTTCGTTCTGCGCTGACAGAAGGTCTGGAAGTAATGGGCATTTATGACGGCTATCTGGGTCTGTATGAAGACCGTATGGTACAGCTAGACCGTTACAGCGTTTCTGACATGATCAACCGTGGTGGTACGTTCCTCGGTTCTGCGCGTTTCCCGGAATTCCGCGACGAGAACATCCGCGCCGTGGCTATCGAAAACCTGAAAAAACGTGGGATCGACGCGCTGGTGGTTATCGGCGGTGACGGTTCCTACATGGGTGCAATGCGTCTGACCGAAATGGGCTTCCCGTGCATCGGCCTGCCGGGCACTATCGACAACGACATCAAAGGCACTGACTACACTATCGGTTTCTTCACTGCGCTGAGCACCGTTGTAGAAGCGATCGACCGTCTGCGTGACACCTCTTCTTCTCACCAGCGTATTTCCGTGGTGGAAGTGATGGGCCGTTATTGTGGCGATCTGACGTTGGCTGCGGCCATTGCCGGTGGCTGTGAATTCGTTGTGGTTCCGGAAGTTGAATTCAGCCGTGAAGACCTGGTAAACGAAATCAAAGCGGGTATCGCGAAAGGTAAAAAACACGCGATCGTGGCGATTACCGAACATATGTGTGATGTTGACGAACTGGCGCATTTCATCGAGAAAGAAACCGGTCGTGAAACCCGCGCAACTGTGCTGGGCCACATCCAGCGCGGTGGTTCTCCGGTGCCTTACGACCGTATTCTGGCTTCCCGTATGGGCGCTTACGCTATCGATCTGCTGCTGGCAGGTTACGGTGGTCGTTGCGTAGGTATCCAGAACGAACAGCTGGTTCACCACGACATCATCGACGCTATCGAAAACATGAAGCGTCCGTTCAAAGGCGACTGGCTGGACTGCGCGAAAAAACTGTATTAATGATTTCGGAAAAAGGCAGATTCCTTTAGCCTGAAACCGATGACAGAAGCAAAAAGGCCTGATGCGCTTCGCTTATCAGGCCTACATGAATTCTGTAATCTATTGAATTTGCAAACTTTTGTAGGCCGGATAAGGCGTTTGTGCCGCATCCGGCATGGACAAAGCGCACTTTGTCAGCAATATGAGGCGGATTTCTTCCGCCTTTTTAATCCCCCAACATATACTCGCAAGTTATAGCCAATCTTTTTTTATTCTTTAATGTTTGGTCAACCTTCTGGCACGCTTTGCTCATCACAACACAACATAAGAGAGTCGGGCGATGAAAAAGTGGGGCGTAGGGTTAACATTTTTGCTGGCGGCAACCAGCGTTATGGCAAAGGATATTCAGCTTCTTAACGTTTCATATGATCCAACGCGCGAATTGTACGAACAGTACAACAAGGCATTCAGCGCCCACTGGAAACAGCAAACTGGCGATAACGTGGTGATTCGTCAGTCACACGGTGGTTCAGGCAAACAAGCGACGTCGGTAATCAACGGTATTGAAGCTGATGTTGTCACGCTGGCTCTGGCCTATGACGTGGACGCAATTGCGGAACGCGGGCGGATTGATAAAGAGTGGATCAAACGTCTGCCGGATAACTCCGCACCGTACACTTCCACCATTGTTTTCCTGGTGCGTAAGGGTAATCCGAAGCAGATCCATGACTGGAACGATCTGATTAAACCGAGTGTTTCGGTGATCACGCCTAATCCGAAAAGCTCTGGTGGCGCGCGCTGGAATTACCTGGCAGCCTGGGGCTACGCGCTGCATCACAACAACAACGATCAGGCAAAAGCACAGGATTTTGTTCGGGCACTGTATAAAAACGTCGAAGTTCTGGATTCTGGCGCGCGCGGCTCCACTAACACTTTTGTCGAGCGCGGAATTGGCGATGTACTGATCGCCTGGGAAAACGAAGCTCTGCTGGCAGCGAATGAACTGGGGAAAGATAAATTCGAAATCGTCACGCCGAGTGAGTCTATCCTCGCAGAGCCAACCGTGTCGGTGGTCGATAAAGTGGTCGAGAAAAAAGGCACCAAAGAGGTGGCGGAAGCCTACCTGAAATATCTCTACTCGCCAGAAGGTCAGGAAATTGCCGCGAAAAACTACTACCGTCCGCGCGATGCTGAGGTGGCGAAAAAGTACGAAAATGCGTTTCCAAAATTGAAGTTATTCACCATTGATGAAGAGTTCGGCGGCTGGACGAAAGCGCAAAAAGAGCATTTTGCTAACGGCGGTACGTTCGATCAGATCAGCAAACGCTGATTTCCCCAGGATAATTATCAAGCCCGGTGGTTTCTCGCGACTGGGTTTTTTATTTGTCACGATTTTGCGTTACCCTTGCATCTCTTTGAGGTACAGGGAAAAAAAGATGAAAAAAGCGGGTCTTCTTTTTTTGGTGATGATAGTTATCGCCGTTGTGGCTGCCGGTATTGGTTACTGGAAATTAACCGGTGAAGAGTCAGACACGTTACGTAAGATTGTTCTTGAGCAATGTTTGCCCAACCAGCAGGAAAACCAAAACCCGTCGCCATGTGCGGAAGTCAAACCCAACGCCGGATACGTGGTTTTAAAAGATCGTCATGGCCCACTGCAATATCTGTTGATGCCAACGTACCGTATTAACGGTACTGAAAGCCCATTGTTGACCGATCCGTCAACGCCTAATTTTTTCTGGTTAGCCTGGCAGGCGCGTGATTTTATGAGCCAAAAATACGGCCAGCCTGTTCCCGATCGCGCGGTATCTCTGGCGATCAACTCCCGCACCGGGCGTACGCAAAACCATTTTCATATTCATATTTCTTGTATTCGTCCTGATGTGCGCGAACAACTGGATAACAATCTGGCGAACATCAGTAGCCGCTGGTTGCCACTGCCAGGTGGTTTGCGTGGGCATGAGTACCTGGCGCGTCGGGTAACGGAAAGCGAACTGGTACAACGCAGCCCATTTATGATGCTGGCGGAAGAAGTGCCTGAGGCGCGGGAACATATGGGAAGCTACGGGCTGGCGATGGTACGGCAGAGTGATAACTCATTTGTATTGCTGGCGACACAACGAAATCTACTGACGCTGAACCGTGCTTCAGCCGAAGAAATCCAGGATCATCATTGTGAGATTTTGCGTTAAGGCGAGGAGTTTAGGAAAGTAAGTGCCGGATATGAAATCCGGCACCTGTCAGACTTAAGCCTGTTTAGCCGCTTCTGCAGCTTTAACGATCACGGCGAAAGCATCAGCTTTCAGAGAAGCACCGCCAACCAGCGCGCCGTCGATGTCTGGCTGAGCAAACAGTTCTGCAGCGTTAGACGCGTTTACAGAGCCGCCGTACTGAATGATCACTTGTTCAGCGATGTTAGCGTCAACTTTAGCAATGTGGTCACGGATGAATTTGTGAACAGCCTGTGCCTGAGCCGGAGTTGCAGATTTGCCAGTACCGATTGCCCATACAGGTTCGTAAGCGATAACCGCACCTTCGAATGCCGCAGCACCCTGGGTTTTCAGTACCGCGTCGATCTGACGTGCACAAACTTCTTCAGTTTTGCCCGCTTCGTTTTCCGCTTCGGTTTCACCGATGCACAGAACCGGAGTCAGACCCTGCTCTTTCAGCACCGCGAATTTTTTCGCGATCAGTTCGTCAGATTCTTTGTGGTAAGTACGACGTTCAGAGTGGCCGATGATGATGTACTGTGCGCCGATGTCTTTCAGCATAGCAGCAGAGGTTTCACCGGTGAATGCGCCGGACAGGTTCAGGTCCACGTTTTGCGCACCCAGCATGATGTGGCTGCCTTCAGCTTCACGCTTCGCCATATCGATGTACATTTCCGGTGGTGCGATTGCAACCGCACAGCCAGCAACACCTGCCAGCTCTTTACGCAGGTTAGATACCAGCTCGTGAACCATGTGGCGGCTGCCGTTCAGTTTCCAGTTACCCATCACTAAAGGATGTCGCATTTTAATTCTCCACGCTTATAAGCGAATAAAGGAAGATGGCCGCCCCGCAGGGCAGCAGGTCTGTGAAACAGTATAGAGATTCATCGGCACAAAGGCTTTGCTTTTTGTCATTTATTCAAACCTTCAAGCGATTCAGATAGCGCCAGCTTAATCGGTTCAACAGCGAAGGTCAGCCCCTTTTCGCCGTTGTCCGCGACAACATAACGCAGTGCACCTTCTGTCTCGGTGTAATAACGTTTGTTTTTCCCCGCCGTTAGTAGCGACTGCAGTTTTTTCTGGCTTTGAGTTTTGGTCATTAATGGGGTGAGTGTGCGGATCACCGCTGCCATGTATGCCTGAGCTTTCGCTTTCGCGGCTTTTTGCTCTGGCCCCTGGATGGGTAGCCAGGTTATTTGAATGCTTTTGATTTTTAAGGTACCGCGCTCCAGCGCAGTAGAAGCATACAAGTTCTCGTTAATTTTACTTGCTGCACGAGTGAGATTGGCTTTGTCGGGACTGCTGTCGATGGCACGAAATTCGTTCAGTGGCAGGCTGGGATTCTGGCTGTTAAAGTCTTCTCGAAACTGGCTGATGGAGAGATCGAAAGTAGGGGCTCCAGCCAGCAGATAAGGCGCGGTCGTTGCCGTACCTGGTGTTTGTGCATGCGCCGTTGTTGTAACGGTTAATGCAGAACATAAGAGAAAAAACAGCGTACACCCTGGCTTCATTGACAGTACCTTTTGTTATGACTGGCTCCGATTAAAACGATATCTGTCGCCCTTGTCAAAAGGGTAGAATCCTGGAAAAGACAACCATCAAGGAACTTACATGACCATACAGCAATGGTTATTCTCATTTAAAGGGCGTATTGGACGCCGTGATTTCTGGATTTGGATAGGCCTGTGGTTCGCAGGCATGCTGGTGCTTTTCTCACTGGCGGGTAAAAATTTACTCGATATTCAGACCGCGGCGTTTTGCCTTGTGTGCTTGCTTTGGCCAACAGCGGCAGTAACCGTTAAGCGCTTGCATGATCGCGGGCGTTCCGGCGCATGGGCATTTCTGATGATTGTGGCGTGGATGCTGCTGGCGGGTAACTGGGCGATTTTACCGGGTGTCTGGCAATGGGCGGTGGGGCGTTTTGTCCCGACGTTGATTCTGGTGATGATGCTTATCGATCTTGGTGCGTTTGTTGGCACACAAGGCGAAAATAAATATGGTAAAGATACCCAGGATGTGAAGTATAAAGCCGACAATAAATCAAGTAATTAACCTTTAATATATCTCTTACTGCTATTTTTTTCCGGGATTGTTATTTCCACGATGCAAGTGACAATGCCCGGAAAATCCTTCTGAACTCTTCACCTTAAGCAATATCAAAAAAAATGGTAATCCATAAGATCATTACTTGTTTGTTCTTCCTTTAACGGCGCATTATTCTTAAGTCGTAATCGACAGAGAGGCGAATATACAGAGGTGCCCTATGAAAGATGTCGTAGATAAATGCAGTACTAAAGGATGTGCGATTGATATCGGTACGGTGATTGATAACGACAACTGTACCAGTAAGTTTTCGCGCTTTTTTGCCACCCGCGAAGAAGCAGAGTCCTTTATGACCAAACTGAAAGAGCTTGCCGCCGCTGCATCCTCTGCGGATGAAGGGGCCAGCGTGGCCTATAAGATTAAGGATCTGGAGGGGCAAGTTGAGCTTGATGCGGCCTTCACCTTCTCATGCCAGGCCGAGATGATTATTTTTGAGTTATCACTGCGTTCGTTAGCTTGATGGAGTTGCTTTAGAAGGAGTTAAACATGGCTTATAAACACATTGGCGTGGCAATTTCCGGGAATGAAGAAGATGCCTTACTGGTGAATAAAGCCCTGGAGCTCGCCAGACATAATGACGCTCACCTGACGTTAATTCATATTGATGATGGCTTAAGCGAGTTGTATCCGGGTATCTACTTCCCTGCAACAGAAGATATTCTTCAATTGTTGAAGAATAAGTCGGATAACAAGCTGTATAAACTGACGAAAAATATTCAATGGCCGAAGACAAAACTGCGTATTGAACGCGGAGAAATGCCGGAAACACTGCTGGAAATTATGCAAAAAGAGCAGTGCGACCTCCTTGTCTGTGGTCATCACCACTCATTTATCAACCGTTTGATGCCGGCATATCGCGGGATGATCAATAAGTTGAGTGCGGATCTCTTGATCGTGCCGTTTATCGACAAGTAACCGCTTACCAGTAATGCTCCGCTGTCATATGGCCCGGTCGACGACGTAAATGTTTCGTCATCTGCCGGGTCTCTTTCAGCAACTGTTGTGTATCGCGCACCATCTGTGGATTGCCGCACAGCATCACATGGCTGGTTTCTTTATTCATCGGCAGGCCAATCGCGCTTTCCAGTTCACCACTTTCAATTAATGCCGGTATCCGTCCGGTGAGCGACCCCGCTGCCGTTTCCCGACTGACCACCGTCTGAATGCGCAGTTTCCCCTCGTAGCGTTTTTCCAGTTCCTGCATCAGAGGTAGATAGCTTAAGTCGGCGGCATAACGTGCGGCGTGAACCAGGACCAGATTTTTGAAGCGCTCTAAATCTTTGCCCAGTTGCAGAATCGATAAATAAGGGCCAATCGCTGTACCGGTTGCCAGCATCCATAGCGTTTCGCAATCTGGTACTTCATCCAGCACAAAGAAGCCAGCGGCTTCGCTAACCACCTGCACTTCATCGCCCGGTTTCAGTGCCGCCAGTCGTGGACTTAATTTGCCATCGGGGACGGTGACCAGGTAAAACTCCAGATCCGGATTATCGGGCGAGTTAACATAGGAGTAGGCGCGCTGAACGCGTTCGCCTTCAATTTCAAGGCCAAGTTTGGTGAATTGCCCGGCGGTAAACGGAAGCACGGGAGCGTGAACGGTGAGACTAAACAGGGCGTCGGTCCAGTTCTGCACTTTAGTGACTTTGCCTGTTACCCAATCAGCCATGTTTTTCTCCTGTTTTGATTGACTTGCCTTATCTTCGTTCTCCGAACAAAAAAATTCCAGTCCCGAAGGACTGGAAGGCTCAATCGATCAAATCACTCAGAGAATGTGCACCTGCATTTCCGGGTCTTTGCGATCCAGATAGTGGATGGACTGAATGCGGCGAATAGTGCGTGACTTGCCGCGGATCAGCAGCGTTTCGGTAGTCGCGATATTGCCTTTGCGGCTAATGCCTTCCAGCAGATCGCCTTTGGTAATACCGGTGGCAGAAAAGATGACGTTATCGCTGCGTGCCATATCGCCCAGACGTAATACTTTACCGGCTTCGATGCCCATTGCTTTGCAGCGTGCCAGCTCCTGCTCGCCAATGCGACGATTCTCTTCGTTGTCGCCTTTGACGTCATGACGCGCCAGCAGACGACCGTTCATGTCACCATCTAATGCGCGGATCACCGCCGCAGAAACCACGCCTTCCGGCGCGCCACCAATACCGTACAGCACGTCAACTTCGCTGTCTGGCATACAGGTGAGAATTGAGGCCGCAACGTCGCCGTCCGGAATAGCAAATACGCGCACGCCGAGTTGCTGCATTTCTGCGATAACGGCATCGTGGCGTGGTTTAGCCAGAATCGTTACCGTCAGTTCGCTCAACGGTTTGCCGAGCGCCTCCGCTACATTGCGCAGGTTATCCGCCAGCGGCAGGTTCAGATCAATGGTGCCTTTGGCTCCCGGTCCGACGATCAGCTTCTCCATATACATATCTGGCGCGTTGAGGAAGCAGCCTTTATCGCCTACTGCCAGCACCGCCAGCGCGTTAGCCTGGCCCATCGCCGTCATGCGCGTGCCTTCAATCGGATCAACAGCAATATCTACCGCGTCGCCGCGACCAGTACCGACTTTTTCACCAATGTAGAGCATCGGTGCTTCGTCGATTTCACCTTCACCAATGACGATGGTACCGTCAATGTTGACCTGGTTGAGCATAATACGCATGGCGTTTACCGCTGCGCCGTCCGCGGTGTTTTTATCGCCGCGTCCTAACCATTTGTAGCCAGCCAGCGCCGCAGATTCGGTGACGCGGGAAAATTCGATGGCAAGTTCTCGTCTCATAGCAAACTCTAAGCAGTAAGGAATGGCGCGAAGTGTAGCACAGGGGAAGGGCGGGATTATTGATGTGTGCGGGGTTGCCCCCGCACGATTCAGAGTCTGCGTGATGCCGGATGTGTATCCGACTCGTAGGCCTGATAAGACGCGCAAGCGTCGCATCAGGCAATCATTATTACTCGTCGTGTTCTTCCCACGCCATCGCGCGTTTGACCGCTTTTTTCCAGCCTGCGTAACGGTAATTACGCTCAGTGGTTTCGATGCCTGGACGGAACTCGCGTTCAATCACCGCTTTCTCTTGCAGCTCGTC
>QWCB01003799.1_pt1 | contig 21043 bp, 20 predicted proteins | sample 1972511 | NCBI WGS metagenome assembly QWCB01 (sample SAMN09866719, study PRJNA288562) | Human gut metagenome isolate term5_stool, whole genome shotgun sequencing... | isolation source: gut | host: Homo sapiens | place: USA: California | reverse complement strand
AGCAAAAATGAGTTCCATGAGGTTACGATACCGCACATTCCGCCGACTATTATAACCTTTGCCATTATCTTTGTGTTGAATGCGGCAGCCATTGCATCTGCTGTGACAAGTCCTGTTGCCTGCTCTGAATCAACAATTGCCTGTGGGCCCATGACAAGACCTACCGCAACAATGACAAGTGCATAGAACACAACTGCCAGAACTACTGATAAGATAAGTATTGAGCCGATTTTCTTTGCCGGAACATTGATCTCCTCAGCCGCCTGAGGTATTACGTCAAATCCTATAAAATAAAATGGTGAAAGTGCTGCCACTCCGATAATTGCCTTTACGTTCAGACCTGCAGAGCTGCTTGCAAACATCTGTCCGTCCAGGTTATCAACTGTTCCATTGATTACCGATGCAATTATCAACAAAATTCCGGCGCCACCAATAATACATGTGAGTACAGTCTGCAAAATCGCTGCTGTCTTTGCGCCAATAATGTTTATCATCATAATTAAAAATGCGATAACTATTGCTACAATTAGCCATGAAGCGTAGATATCAAAGCCTGCTACCGTATACAGGTAGCCCTTCAAAAAGCCCGGCCACAGATATGTGATTATTGTTGGGAAAGCGCACGCCTCAAAGCATGCCACACTTACATATCCAAGGATAATCATCCACGTACATATGAATGAGCCTGTCGAACCCATTGCCTTGTAGCTGAATACATGCTCGCCACCGCACTGAGGCATGGCTGCTGTCAGCTCAGCGTAGGTCATTCCCACGAAAAATATCATGATACCGCCGATTACGAAGCCGATTGCGGCACCGAGCACTCCGCCCTTTTCAATCCAGCCTCCGGTTGAGACAACCCAGCCCCAGCCAATCATGGCTCCAAATGCAATTACAAGTACGTCCCAGGCATTCAGGACTTTGTTAAATTCTGATTTTTTCTGTTCCATTACTTGTCACCTCCAGCTTCTGTCTTACTTTCATTCTCTACCACTTTTCTTGCCAGAGACTCAATAAGCTCCGCTGTGCCATCCACTCCTAACAGGCTGCTGTCTATAAGCATATCTCTGTTGTGTCTGTCGCCTCGGTTGCTTCCTGTCAGCGCCATATGACGCTTATGATAACGCTTATCCTTTTCAGTAATAAAAAGCTTTGCATCATCCTCCGACAAATTGTGGCTCTTCATTACGTTTTCAATCCTCACTTCATCCGGTGAATATATGAAAATACGTAAAATCGGTTTATGTTCCTTTAGTATATAGTCTGCTGAACGACCGATAATCACACACGACTCACGGTCTGATAATTTTCTGATTATGGTTTTCTGGACATGAATTGCACGCTCTGTGAGGTCTGCATATTTGGAGAAAGAGCCTCTGACATCACCCTCTGCACCTTTTCCGGCGATGGTGATACCTTCCTCAACCTTTTCCATGATATCCTTCGGAATACCGACCTCTTTTATGATTTCATCTACAGTATCTCTGTCATAAAATTTGATTCCCAGGTCTTTAGCAACCTTTTTGCCAATCTGGTTTCCTTTAGCGCCATATTCGCATCCTATTGTAATAACAAGATGTGCCATTTCGTTCCCCTCGCTTTTCTTATATACATCTTTATAATATGCTGATATTGTTCAAAAGAAGGGCGCACGAAGTTAATCGTGACGCCCTTGTCTTTTATACGGCTCGTAAAATCTGCCGCAATATATTCTGTTGCCTACTTCAAATATAATTCAAGCCTTCTATGAAAGTGACTCAACTGTCTCCTTGATGATATCAAATGCCTTGTCGCACTCTTCCTCGCTTACGATAAGTGGTGGAACCATACGGATGATATGGCTTCCGATTGCTGTGATGAGCATATGGCGGTCGAAGCAGCCATGCTTTACATCTACACCTGAGATTGTATCGTCAAACTCAACGCCAACTAAGAGTCCCTGATGTCTTACCTCTTTTACGTGTGGAAGCTTCTCAAGCTTAGCTGTGAACCGGCTGAGAACGCTTTTGAAACCTCCTCTGTAGCACAGATAGCACCGATTGGCATTCCACCGCCAAGGCCCTTTGCCATAGAAACGATATCAGGTTTGATGCCATAGTTCATGTAGCTCATTACAGCTCCGGTTCTGCACCATCCTGTCTGAACCTCATCGATAAGGAGGAGCATGCCCTTCTCATCACAGAATTCGCGAAGTCCCTTCATGAATTCAGGTGTTGCAGGATGAACACCGCCCTCGCCCTGTACAGGCTCAATCATGATAGCGATTGTGTTCTCTGTGCAAGCATCCTTGAAAGCCTTTAAGTCATTGTAAGGAGCATATGAGAAGCCGTATGTCATAGGACCAAAGCCCACCTGGCATCCGTTTCCAGGCTGTCCTGTAGCTGACATAGCACCGAAGGTTCTGCCGTGGAAGCCGTCCTTAGCAGTTACGATGTGATATCTGTTTGGACCATATTTCTCTATACCATATTTACGAGCCATTTTAATCATAGCCTCATTTGCCTCAGTTCCTGAGTTCTGGTAGAAAATCTTGTCCATTCCGATAGTCTTGCAAACCTTCTCAGCAAGCAGAGCCTGTGGAATGGTGTATGGATAGTTGAATGTATGCATGATGTCATCCACCTGATCCTTGACCGCTGCAACAACCTTAGGGTTTCTGCTGCCGGCATTGTTTACGGCGATTCCTGCGTAAAAGTCAAGGTATGGTGTGCCATTCTCATCATACAGATACATGCCCTCAGCAGTCTCAGCGATGAAATCGAAACGCTCATATGTCTCAATCATATACTTCTTTACTTTGTCTTTGATGTCCTGTGCTGTTAATCCTGTGTCTTTTAATTTCATAATATATTGCCTCCTAATTTAAATATCCTTGTGATTTTGATAAATAAAAAAGAGCAAAGTGCTTCACCGGTTAGCGTCTTTGCTCTTAAATATTCATAATTAATATGTAGTTGTTTGTTCGTTTTCTTTTGTGTATTATTTTGAACAAGTAAACAATATCACGTTCAATATATTGTGTCAACAATTTTCATTAAAAATGCGAAATACCTCACAATTGTCACTTTAAAGGTGTTTATTCTTAAAATTATTAACATAAATCGCCATTTAATGCTTAAAATATTATTTTAATGTAATGTTTTGTGCATTATATTGTCTGTACATTATTCTGTTGCTATGTTCCTTTTCATCATTTATATATATTATAAAGAACATGATACACATACCACATTATACGTATTTCTTTCCATTAAATAAAAAATCCGGGTACTCTCATTTGAGTACCCGGTCCATTCACCTGTTGCTATGCATTCTTTACAAGCTCCGGTTTACGGAAGGTACGGAACAATCCAATCTGCTCCAGTGCCTTTGCAATGCCGAAAAAGACAATTGAATCTATCGGCCACATAATAAGGTTCTTCAGTGCACGCATTGGAAGAATTGCCATTAATGCCTGTCCATACAGTACCTGCAGACACAGAGTATTGAGAATGACATTGCAGATGAGCATTACTACAAACTTCGCAGCAAGTACTCTCCATATGGTAAGCTTTTTCTTATAAAAGAAACATCCATATAAAACACCTGCAAGCATTACAACAAGTGTAAGCTGTGGACAAAATGGTCCTGTAGGCTTCATCAGATACTTGATTATGTCAAGCGCTCCGTGGAAAACAGCTCCAACTACCGGCCCGAACAGATAATCAACGATACCATTTGGAATACCGGAAAAACCGATACGGATAAGCTGTCCATATTCGATGGAGAAATATCCAAGGATAACGGCAACTGCAGCAAGCATTGCCATAGTTGTGATGGTTCTGACCGATTTAAGCTCTCGGGCAGAATCGGTGAACAAAGTAACGAATTTTTTCATTAAAAAATTACCTCCTTTGCAGACCTCACCGAACTACAACAGGAGATAATTAATATCTTCGGATGCAGCGGGATGCGACTCATGTACCGCAAGATTTTCTTTTCGTCCGGGTGACAACTCCCTGTTCATCCGGCACTTAACGCACATGTGTCTACTCTGCTAAAATTTATTTATTTGTAACGTATTAAAGTATATCACACTCTAATATCAAATCAAGTCTTTTTATTCAATATAATAATTAAAGGGCCAAAACACCTTTTGACCCTCATATCTTACCATATCCTATTATTTTATTTACTCTATCTTGGATCCGGACGATGCTTCATGTCACGGATAGGAATATTGGCAACGAGTGCCGGAACCATTCCGTTGTTAGAATCAGACTCTGTCTCTGTGATTTTCACGTCAAGAGCTTCCGCATCAATATCCATATAGCGGGAAATAACCTCAATGATATCCCTTTTCATCATCTCCATCATCTCCGATGAGCAGTTTGCACGGTCAGAAACCAGTACCAGCTTCAGGCGATCCTTTGCAACATTACCAGAAGATTTCTTTTTAAATAAATCCATTATACCCATGGTACGTATCCCCCTTTAATTTTTCTTAAACATATCCTTTAGCTTTTCAAAGACACCATGCTTCTGGTTTAAATCAAGGAAAGGAACCTCCTCGCCCATTATACGGCGGCAGATATTCATATATGCCTTTCCTGCAAGGCTATCTGAGCCAACTAACGGCTCACCACGGTTTGTAGAAATAACAATCTGCTCATCATCCGGTACTGCACCGATTAAGTTGACTGCAAGGATCTCTGTTACATCATCCACATTCATCATATCACCGCGCTTAACCATATCGACACGCAGACGGTTGACAATCAGATCAATGCGCTTCATCTCATTTGCCTCGAGAAGGCCAACAATACGGTCAGCGTCACGGATTGCTGATACCTCAGGTGTAGTAACAACGAGTGCACGGTCAGCTCCTGCAACGGCATTCTTGAAGCCCTGCTCGATACCTGCCGGGCAGTCAAGCAGAATATAGTCAAACTCCTCACGAAGCTCATTGATAAGCTCAACCATCTGCTCCGGTGTAACAGCATCCTTGTCCCTTGTCTGGGCTGATGGAAGCAGACACAGATCAGGATATTTCTTATCCTTGATAAGAGCCTGACGGATACGACATTTGCCCTCAACGACGTCTACGAGATTGTATACAATACGATTCTCAAGTCCCATAACAACATCCAGATTACGCAGTCCGATGTCAGTATCAATCATAACAACCTTTTTATTTAACTGTGCAAGACCTGTACCGATATTTGCTGTGGTTGTGGTCTTGCCCACACCACCCTTTCCTGATGTGATAACGATTACTTCGCTCATGAACTTTCTTCCTCCTACGTTCCTAAATGCTATTTAAAATATTTTTAGTAATTGGTTCGATGTAAATATATCCATCCTTTGCGATGGCTATCTGTGCCTGCTCCTGCACCGGCTTTTCCTTGCGCCTTACCCTGTGCTTTGGCTGAGGCTCGTCCGGACTCTTCGCAATCAAATCACCAATCTGAATCTGAATCGGCTGCATGTCAAGTGCAAATACAAAACAGCTCCTGTCACCTGTACATCCGGCGTGAACATTTCCCTTTAATGCACCAAGAATAACGATATTGCCCTGAGCTATAATCTTGGCTCCCGGATTGACATCACCTATGATTGTGACCGAAGACTCGCTGGTAATCACCTGGCCTGACCTGAGCGTACCACGGTAAAACTGCTCCGGAACACTGACTGTTGCAACATTCTCGCACTGCTTCTGCACTGCCTCATTAAATGCCTCAACCTGCTCCTTCATAATGGCTTCCTGCTCGGTACCACTCTCCACAATGCACAAAATCTCAATTGTGGTATTTTCCTCAATAGCTGCAATTATCTGCTGCTGCTCTTCATCTGAAAGATGCCTTCCCTCAAATGAAATAGCAAGCTTTGCGTTTTTAAAAAAATTGGCGGATGCCTTAAACTTCTCTACAACTGCCTTTATCAAATCAGCAAATGACATATCCGCATCTAAAACTAAATTGATTCCATATTTATTACTCTTTATCGTAACCGACTGTGACATGAGTACCTCCAATATCATTTAATATGAAATTCATTACTCTTAATTATACATTTTTATGTGGCTTCACGCAACCTTTTTCTGTAGGCTTCATTAGGCTATACTGCCCAACAGACCTTTTATAATCTATTTCTATTCTTATATTTATTTTGTAGAGCTACAATAATCCATCTGGATTAGGATGTGTTTTAGATTCCATCGACAACACCTCTTCAAAAGTCCGAACAATATGGGGAATCACAATCCGCTTATCTGGTTGCAAACAATTTTAACAACAGCCGCCGGAACCATAATACTGTTAGCCGCTTAATTGCAACTTTACAGAGAGCTGCATCAACAACCGATTATGTTTATATTAATTATTAACGGAATACCATTAACACCAATCCCCACAAAAGCACTTCTTATGGCACTCTCCATAGAACTAAATGAGCTTTTGCATCAGCCACATCTTCAGCCATAATTGTTAACGTCAAATAGATGGTCTGATACAATCCCTGTTTGACATCATTTACTTTATTCTTGATTACCTTGTTATAGCTTTTTCTCAATGAGTCATATTTGTTGTGTCGCATGCGATACAACACTTTCTCATGAAACTTCTTTTCATCCACATGCTCATTTGCTACCGAATAAGCAAATCTACACGGAATAGTCTTAAGTACCTTATCTATCCCTACGCATCGATACACCTCAATGTACTTTTGAAGGCTTCTTAATCTTTCTTTCAATTCCCATCACACTCCTTTTCCTATGCCCTCTAACTATTACTTGGAGTTTGAAAATGCTAATTACAAAAAAGGATTAAAAATCAATTGTCCGAGCCTTCATACCAATGGGAATAAAGAAATATAACAGGATACGCATAAAGTGACATGGTCTTTATGCAAAAAATCCGTTCTCCTATGTCGTGCGCATTAGGGTTACACCCTAAAACCCAATATCTCAATTTGATCATGCTTTGGCCGTAAGCGTCAAATAAAACAGTGTATAGATTCCTGCACTGGCTTCCGCCCCTTTCGGACTGCCGGAGAACAGCCAGTTCTTTCTGCCGATCACAAAGGGACGGATACAGTTTTCCGCAAGCGAATTACTGATGGAACAATTCCCGTCTTCCAGATAATTCCAAAAACCTTCACGGTTATTTAAGGCGTAATGAAAAGCTTTTGAAAGTTTGGATTTCGGCAGCTCTCCGATGGCACTTTTTTCTGCCCATGACCAAAAAGCCTCGAGAAGCGGTTTTAGCAAAGACATCTTTTTACTCCTGAAACTGCATTGTATCCGGAGTAAGCGTCTGTATGGATATAACCTTCATATTCCCTCAGAAACGCTTCCGGATATTTCCCGCTTCGTCCCGGTTCTTTCAGCACCTGTACATGTGTTTCATCGATATGAAGGTATCTCTGTTTCAGAAGTTCCAGCTTCAGACGGTGGACGATGTGTACAAGCCAGTCCCGATAGACAACCAGAAGCCAGCGCAGCTGCTGATCAGAAATCTGTTTTGCTTCTTCGCCGGTCCGCGGCCATTGGAGACGTCCGTTTTCGTACCGTTTGTATAAAAGGCAGAAACCGTCTCCCTCGTAATGGACTGCTTTGATCCGGTCAGCCCTCTTCCCACAGAACAGGAATAAGGAATTGCTGTAAGGATCCAGTTTGAAGTTGTACTGGATGATATCCAGCAAGCCATTGAGCTGCTTCCTCATATCGGTGTAGCCGCATCGGATATAGATTTTCTCCACATGGGAAAGCTCTCCTAACATGGCTGCAGGAGTGGAACGGGAAATGTTTCTGTCCGGAAGTGAAAGCTCCGCAAACTCAGCCGGGGATTCCGTTAAAGCAGTTGACTGTTGGTCTGTACACATGTGGATGCCGTTTTTCTTGCGGGGCAGTTCTTCCAGGGCAAGCTTTCGAATTTTGGAAAGCCAGTAATAATAACTTTTCAAATAGATATCGTGTTGTTCACACCAGATCTGATTTGTCAGTCCGGAGGCCCTGCATTGCCGTATTACATCCAGCCAGTATTGAAGTTTCACCTGTTTGTCTGGAGTCAAAGAAGAAAGATCCATAAGCCTGCTCCTTAGATTAGATTTAGAGTTTTTAGAGTCAACTCCCAAAACTCTAATCAATAGTTTACATGCAACAGCCAGAAATTTCGATACACCCTCTTATTGGACGCTTACCAACAATAAACGCTTGCAAAGGAATCTTGGAATTTTAACGCCAATGGAAAAACACGAAAATTACTTGCCAGCTGCATAAAAACTGCCAGCAGATAAATTTCTACTGGCAGGAAAAATTTATATTTTTTCAATTGTCTACTTGACGGGGAGCGGTTCATTTCCCGACAGCCCCTTGCAAGTTAAGCTTTGTTATTTTTTTTGATGAAGGCTTTTTCATTTGCTGATGCTGGAAGGTCTGGAGTTGTTCCCTTTGGAACCAGACGAACCTCAATTGCCTCGAGACGTTTTGCGTATCCTTCTGTTCCTGAAGATTCTCCATTCTTAGCCCATGCAAGCCATCCATAATCCTGAGCATGAACTCTGTAGTATACATCATAGTTCTTTGCTACATCACCAGACAGTTTGATCTGAATTGCTTCCAGACGTTTACACTGTCCAGTTGTTCCGGATAATGATCCGTTAGATGCCCAATTCTTCTCCCATCCAATATCCTGAACGTGAGATCTGTACTGGATTGAGCTGTTCACTGAAGACGGGAGTTTCATACGGATAGATTCCATACGTTTGCACTCGCCTTCTGTACCTGCCATAGCACCGTCATATACATATGCCTGTGTACCATAGTCCTGTACATGTGTCTGGTATCCGACCAGTCTTGCTTTCATAGCTTCTTTGATAGTACCAACAAGTTCTGGTGCTTTGTCCCCTTTGGTAACCAGCTGAATCCTGATTGCTTCAAGACGGTATCCGTAACCAGCTGTTCCTGCTTCTTCGCCATTCTTAGCCCATCCGAGCCATCCGAAGTTCTCGGCATGTACGCTGTAGTATACGTCATAATTCTCTGCAACTTCACCAGTCAGTCTGATCTGGATTGCTTCCAGACGTTTACACTGTCCTTCTGTACCGGATACTGCTCCGTTTTTACTCCAGTTCTTTTCCCAACCGATGTCCTGAATATGTGTACGATATTCGATAGATCCAAAAACACCACCTGGTAACTTGATCTGGATTGCTTCCAGACGTTTACACTGTCCTTCTGTACCAGACGTTTGTCCGTCTTTCTTCCATTCTTCTTCCCAGCCATAATCCTGACAGTGAACTATGTAAGATACGGACATTTTTGTACTCTTTGTAGCTGTAGCTGTAAATTCCTTACCAGTTTTATCTGTGTATTTAGCAGTTGCTTTGTAGATGATCTGACTGTTCTTGTCTTCTTTAACAACATCTGCAGTTACGTCATGAGAATCTTTACAACGGCTGCATACGAATGTTGCAACAGCTGTATATCCTTTTTCTTTATTGTTGCGCCATCAGATTTCTCAGTTACTTTTGCATCAACTGTTTCTACATGTTTCTCATCATTTGCACATGTAAATGTTGCTGTTGCTGTGTAAGTGTTATTCTCACCCTTTGTCCAGTTCCATGTTGGTTCACCATACTTATGGCCGATAGCCTTGATGGCTTCTTCCCTAGTATTTGTGTAATCCTTGCCGTTAAATGCTACTGTTGCTGTGTAAGTAATCTTACCTGCCTTTGTACATGTTGCCTTTGTTTCTACAGGATCACCAACTGTGGCAACTACCTTCTGAACATCCTTGCAGCGATCACATGTAAATGTTGCAATAGCTGTGTAACTGCCGTCATCACCCTTGCTCCAGTTCCATGTTGGTTCGCCATAATGTTGCGCCATCAGATTTCTCAGTTACTTTTGCATCAACTGTTTCTACATGTTTCTCATCATTTGCACATGTAAATGTTGCTGTTGCTGTGTAAGTGTTGTTCTCACCCTTTGTCCAGTTCCATGTTGGTTCACCATACTTATGGCCAAGTGCCGGTAAATCAACTTCTTTTGGATCTGCTGTTAATGTACCGATTTCCTTACCATCAGCATCTGTAACTGTCGCTGTTGCTGTATAAACATCTTTACCAGCTTCTGTACATGTTGCTGCTTTGGAATTCTCTGTATCCTTAACAACATTAACTTTAATCTGGTCTTCTGTTGGTTCATTATCACAAACGGAGCATTTAACACCTGTTACAGATGCTGTGCAATTAGTTACATTGCCATTGTCATCTTTAACTTCGTTCCATGTCCATGCACCTGTGTAGGCATGCTTTCCAGCTTCCTTTGCCTCAGTAGTTGTTACAACATACTTCACACCATCAGCTGTCTTATCTGCTGCTTTGTAGTACATAGTCACGCCCTGTTCACATGTACCTGTATGGCCAGCAAGTTTAGCTGTTGCAGTTACTTTTTCTGCAAGATGGTTCTCAATAGAATCTCTGTTAGCTTTGTTTGTTGCATTTTCATCTGATTCAAGGAGACAATCCAGTTTATTGATCTGATTTGCACAAGTTTCACATTTCAGATTCTGGAATGTAACGCTTGTGTGATCATCGCTCCACTCAGCATCTGTTGCTGTGTAAGCATGTCCTTCTGCTGCGTTCTTCTGAGCTTCATCCCAGATAGCTTTTCTTTTCTCGTATGTAGAATTAGCCTGTTCATATTTGGGCTTAACAGGTTCTGTAATACAAGCACCGCACTCTGGGCAAACATAGTTGTCCGCTTCGTTCCAGCTACCGCTATCAGTCTTTGTATAGTATGTTTCATGGAACTTGATGTAATGATGTTCGTGTGCTGTATTCTTTGCTTCTACACGTGTGCCCGCTTTGATCAGACCACAGTCAGAACAACGTTCTTCTGTAAATGCATTACGTCCGCAGTATGCAGGTTCAGAAACTGTTTCATAATTATGAGAAGTACCTGTCAGTGTCTTCATATCAACTGTATCAACGAAGTTAGCTGACCACATGAACTCGTCATTATCATTGCTCTGACTGCCCATGAACTGCTGATACTTCTTGTAGTTTGTATAAGTCGGATTGTAATCTGTCTCTTCGAATTCATAACCGTAGCTGGAATGGTCAAGCAGTTTGCTCTTACCTGAAATGAACGCGAAGTTTGTACCGATTGAAACAACCAGTTTGTCACCCTTCACAGTCAGACCTGCGATTGGATGATTTGTGACAGTGAAATCTGCACTCTTTTCATCTGTTGTTGTAAATGCCATACCGCCAAATAACTTGGTTGTATCACGTTTTGCAGATACTGTGTTATATTCCTTCACAACGGCTACTGCACCGTCTGCAGGATTGTAGGAAACGATATCGTTGGATACGTTGAAGTAAATCTTACCATCTGTATACAGTGCTGCTGTCAGACCGATGGATGGGTAAATGCTCTGTTCATCCACAAACTGTGCATACAGTTTGGTCAGAAGATCATTCTTCTCCATCTTACCGTCTTTGTTCAGAACGCTTACAAATGTATCGTCATCATCGTCGTTTTTCTTGTCTGTGAAATTAATCAGTGTCTCATAATCGCTGTCGCCATCGCCTGTATCCTTATTTGTCAGTTTATGACGAACAATCTTGTACTCTGCAGCCTTCTGGCTCTGATTCATGCTTGTGCTGCTTACTCTGTCAAACAGGTCTGTCGAATCATACATATAGTAAGCATAACCATCTGCATAGTAAACATTACTTGCTGCACGAGCCATCCATGCTTTTTCATATGTTGTATCTGTTGCTTCATTCTGATAAAGTGATCTTAAAACACTAAAGTTACCCTGATACAATTTTCTTGCATCTGTATCGCTGAACAGGAAGAAGACATGGTTCATATCACCATCTGTCTCGACACGGTCACGACTCATAACTTCTGTGTAGACATCTGTATAACAAGGGTCTACATAGTACCACTGACCATCCACCTTGACTGCATTCCAGTAATGGTCGGAACCGAAGTCTTCCTGTTCTTCGCCATACATTGTAACGTTGGACTGGAAGGAAATTCTTACAAGGTCAACTGTGTAGCCTGCATTGATATCCAGTGTCTTACCATCTGAACCATAGTACAGTTCTTTGGCTGTCTTCCAGTTATCACATACTTCTGAAGTTGTACCATCATCTGCTGTAACAGTTTTCTTGCTGTCATAACCTTTACTTGGATCTTTAAGATAAATATCTTTATCCAGGCACTGCACAAGATATGAAAAAGCTCTGGAGTAACCCAGACATACAGATGTACCCATACCGAATGCACCAAACTGAGTACCTTCCCAATAGTTGATGACACCAGTTGTCATACCGGTTGCAGCCTGATTCGTAGCGCTATCTAACTGCTGCTGAGTAAGCTGCTCAACAGTCATCGTAACGCCTTCAGAAACCTCAACGCCTTTTTCTTCAGCATTTTTGATAAATTTATCTGCTTCCTGCTTCAATGGTTCTGCTGCGTCTGGAAGGTTTTCTTTCACAAATGCTTCCGGATCCTTCTCGATAGCTTCTTTATTAGCTTCTACATATGCATTCGCATCTTCCTCAGACTGTCCAGCCTTCACCAAAGTCTGAGCAATAGCTTTTTTATAAAATTTTACAAGCAAATCCTTCTCAATGCCTGCATAAATCTGATCATGGAAATTCTGTTTGATCTGTGGTTCGTAAACCTTATAGATCTCATTGTAAACTTCATCCTCATGCTCCTGCTTCTGAGGATCCTTTGCAATCATCGGCTTGTCATCATCTGATTCCTTACCAGAGTTCATGATGTAGGACATATCAAATGTATTGTTATGGGCCAACCAGTCATTCAGAACAAGCAGCTTCTGTGCCTTTGTCTGTGCACCTGATGCTGTAACTGCAGCAAGAGCTTCATCTCTTGCATTTGTTACATCTGGACCATAATACTTAATACCTAACTTATCACCATATGTGAAAGTAAAGATCATACCTGTCAGGTCATCGTAGCTCACCTTGCCATCTCTGACATCCTGAACAGATTTGCCGTCTAAGGCAAGCATCTCACCAAGGATACCAAGACCATCTGTATCATCGTTGAAATCCAGAAAGAATGGATTCTGAACACCGAGTACATTAGCATTGGCTGACCACTGATTCAGATACTGCTGATACATACCAACAACTGTATTAATCTGGTCTGCTGTCAGCTTCTTGGTTTCAGCCTGTTCATCTGCTTCATACAGGTCTGCTGTGCTGATATTAGATTCATTGGATTCTGTGCCGGCTTCTCCGCCAACCATTTCGAGATCCCCCAATGCTTCACGCAGGCTCTGGATTGCCGGATCGCTTTCATCAATCTTTATATCTTTTGTAAGTGCTTCTGCTACAGCTGCATTAGCACCCTTGAACTGGATGACTGGTGTCTGTATTGTAATACCTGAAATAGTTACTTTATTTTCATCAGTATCTGTGTTTGAAGAATCAGTAGTTGCTTCTGTTGCATCATCTTCTGTCACAGAATCTTCTGTTGCTGGATCTTCTGCCTCATTTGTATTGGTGTTATCCTGCACGGCTTCTGTAGTATTTTCCTGCACTGCTGGTGTTTCTTCATGTGCAGGCTCTGCAAAAACTGTTGAAGGCACTACACTGAATACCATCATAGCAGAGAGGAATAAACTCAAAAGCATTTTACTTCTCTTTTTCATAATGTCTACCCTTCCTTTCGTGTTTGTATTAGATAATCCATATTATGTTTTTTGTTTGCCCCCACCTCATTTCCATTGTATTTTATTTATACTCCCCCCTCTATTATATGCTACTGTAATTCGTATTTTGCATATATTTTTGCATATAATATAGTAATTAGGTATTTACTTTAATATATCACTGCTAACTGTTTTGTTCAAGACATACTGACGTTTTTTAGCACAAAAACACATCGAAAAGTCTGGTTTTCAGGTTTCTGGCATGTATAAACGTAATAAAGAAATTCCCCCGTATCTTATGATTTGTTAAAATACGGGGAATCATCAAGTTTTTTCTTACTTATTTATATAGAATTTACATATTGATGCGACAGAGGAGTCTTTTTTAGTTCAGTTCCTCAAGAATTGCTGCTGTGAGTTCTTTTCTGTTTGTCTTGAAGTGGAAATACGGTCTTTCCTTGATTACGCGGATGTCTACCGGATATTCATATTCTTCCAGTGCATCTGCAAGACCTGCTTTTACTTCATCCAGACTCTTTGTTTCATCAAGGATTACAAAGAAATATGGAAGGAAATATCCTTCATGATCCTGATCTGGTACAAAGCAGAAGAATCCATCTTCTACACCAGCTACACGTACTGCTTTTGTCTCCATTCTCATCATGTAAAGTTCTCCGCCACCGAAACGCTTTGTTGTTCCACGTCCAAGAATGTATACAATTCCGTGTTCATTGATGTAAGCTTTATCTCCCGTATGTAACCAGCAGTTCCCATCTGGATGATTGATCAGTGTTCTTTCAGTAAGTTCATCGCCTCTCCATCCCGCATAGTGGAGCATCATAGCAGGACCCGTCATACATAATTCTCCGATTTCTCCATAATTCAGTTCTTCCAGATCCTCTGAGAATACTGCCATAGTTGTTGCCGGCATTGGCATTCCGACGCATCCGTCTACCAGCGGGAACATCGGATTTGGAAGTGTAAAGTTTGAACATCCTTCACTCTGACCATATCCGGCACTTAAAGTTGCTTTAACATTATGCTTATGGAAGAATGCTTCTACTTCTTGTGTTTTCCTTTCGTTCATTGCTTCAGCTCCGGTTCCGATACTTCTTAGATGAGACATATCGTAATCTTCCGGAATTCTGTCACTCTTCATAAGCATTTCACAGAACATTGGAATCAGTGCCCAGAAGTTTGGCTTCTGCTCCATAAATGCGATATCAATATCTTCCAGCGGACAGAATGGATCAAGTACCATAATCAGTCCTGCTGACAATGGGAAGATTGCCATTGATACAGTTACTGCAATCAGTGCAGGTGGTAAGATTGGCAGCCACCATTTTTCCGGTACATCTGACGGCGGAATAAAGATGGACATCTGGAATGCAGTTGCTACTATATTAGAAGAAGAATGAATAACTAATTTAGAGATTCCTGTGGATCCGCTTGTATATGCGCCAAATACTGGTCTGTTCACATCTTCTTGTGCCATATAGTCTTCTGTATAATCTTTCCCAAGTGCCAGGAACTCGTCCCATGTAAGATCTCCTTCTGTTGTCTCTATCGCACCGGTATATCTGGATGCAATTTCTTTTTCAACATAGTCCGGGACAGATTTTCTATCTGCATAATCATATGGAGAAACCTTAATTACACGCTTCATTGGTGTCGTTGCACGGAACAGATCTTCATCTGACTTTGATGTATAATCCATGACAAATGCTGTCTCTGATTTTGATTTTCTGATTGCAAAACATAATTCTTCTGGAATGTCATCTCTGCAGATAATTGCAGCTCCGATTCTTTCTGCTGCGATCAGAAGGATAAAATGTGCCGGAACACTTTGCAGAAATACAGGAATTCTGTTTCCTTCACCAAATCCAAGTATCTTTAAAGATTTTGCTGCTTTATCAACTTCTCCCCAGAATTCTTTCCATGTAATTTTGTTTCCGTAATATTCAAATGCAATTTTATTTTCGTCTGGATTTTTTGCTCTTAAAAACGTTTCAACAGTTATTGTTGGCACTTCAACGTTGCGCAGTGCTTCTGGATAAAACTGTAACCATGGTTTATCAACGCTCGCTTTTCCAGTTAATGTTGCTCCTGTATTTTCCATAATTATTTACTTCCTTTTCCGATTATTTATTTGTTTTATAATGACGATTCGTATTCTATCATGGATATTTTTCCTTTTCAATAGAAGTGGTGAATTTGGCATATTGAATCAAACAAATCAACTAATTCATTTTTTTCAGGATTTCATTCAATAGGAAATTTTTTGTATAAATGTTCTTGTTTTCTTATTTTGTATGCAGTACACTAAAATTATAATAGAAGAGAGGGGCTTTTGATTATTATGAAAGAAAAAAACAGATTCAGTGTTCTGTTAGAGCATCTGACATCTATGGCCAATTTAAAAAATTATGTACTTGCCAAAGCTGTGCAGTATGATGAATCTTATATAAGCAAATGGATTAGTGGAAAATCACTTCCAACAGAAAAAAATCACGAAATTATTTTGCAGAATATCAGCCAGTGTATTGTTGAGGCTCTGACTGATGATAACCGGGACACTTTTTTAGAAGAATATCAAATTTCTGACGTTTCGAATCTTCAGAAAGCGATTTACGATCATCTCGAATCTGAATATACATATGTAAAAGAACTTCAGGTAACAACTGGTTCTAAAGTGGCTACTAAAATTTCATATTATCCGGAACTTACACTGGATCAGTTTATCTTTAAAATGAAACATCCAGCACTCCGTAAAGTACAGTCGCTAAATATTTATGCTATGGTAGATATTCTGAATGTAGACACGAATTATCAGCTTTTAATTGCTGAATTTAACAGCATGCACAATGACATAGGACTTGTGCTTCCAGGAGTTCATTTTTCTTTAATGATTGATTTGGAATCGTCTTCAGATAATCCGGTTTATACGGCTGGTTTCCTGATGAATTTGCTTTCAAATCTTTCGAATATTGATTTTAATCTTTATTGCGGAACACAGGCACAGAAAAAAATGGTTTTTGCGATTAAAGATATTTATTCGCTTTCAGGTATGTTAGTTGATCAGAACCATTGTCTTGCTGTTACAACAATTGAAGATTCGTCTCTTTCAACGGAACTTTATTACAAATTAAAATTACTTTGCAGCAAAGAAACATTGCTTATTCGACGGACATCTATTCCTGAAATGATTCGTACTTACGAATATGAGCATTCACTGTTTGCCCGGAATTCTTCTTGTCTGCTTGGACATTTTACAGAACATTTTCTTCCAACTGATTTACATAATGAGCTGCTTGATAAGTATGGCTCTTTTATAGGAAAGACATACAGACCTGTACTTCAAAAAATGCATTCTCTGGTATCGCAGATACTTGCTGTTACACCGATAAGAGCACTGATTTATGCTTCTGCATTTACAGATTTTACAGTTACTGGCGAATTGGATTTCTATGGTTATCGAATTCAGCTTTCGCCGGAACAGCGTCTTCATTTTTTTAAGCATATGAAACATCTGCATGAAATTTCAAATGCGCTTCAGATTAAGATTTTGCCGAATGGTTTGCTGTCTGATTACCAGCATATCCCAAGACCGACACTGTTTTTTGCAGATGAGTTTTCTTATTTGCGTTTTAGGAGAAATACACCGTATTACAATATCTGTATTCCGAACAAAATTAGTTTGAATCGAATTTTTTCGGCCTTTTACGATACCGTTTGGGAGTTTGAATCCTGTATTGCACCGGATGCATATCTTACTCATGCAATCCATTCTGTAGAAATTTTGCAATCAGATGCTTCAGGTGATGTGCACAATTAAGAGAAGTCAAGTAGGCTGTTGCAAAATAGATGAGTAATCATCTATGGAGCAATAGCTCCATTTTTATGTCCAAAAGCAGAAAACGGACTCCGAAGAGCCCGCAATCCATGGTATAATTAAGTATGACCAAATACATAAAATACCATAAAAATTATACCGAATTCGGCGAGCCTTATCAACTGGTTTTGCCATTAAATTTGGAAGGTCTGGTTCCTGATGATGATTCTGTCCGACTGCTGAGCCACGAATTGGAGGATTTAGATTACAGTTTACTGTATCAGGCGTACTCTACCAAAGGCAGAAATCCGGCAGTGGACCCAAAGACCATGTTCAAGATCCTGACCTATGCTTATTCCCAAAATATTTATTCTTGCAGAAAGATTGAAACCGCTTGTAAACGTGATATTAACTTTATGTAGCTGCTTGCTGGTCAGAAAGCACCGGATCACAGCACGATTGCAAGGTTCCGTACTGGATTTTTGGCAGACACCTGCGAAGCCCTGTTTTATCAGATGGTACGTCGCTTGGAACGAATGGGAAGAAAATATGTTTCTGAAAATACAGGAGGCGGTCACCCTACTGAACCAAGAGTACCTACAGGCTGTCCGTATAAAGAACGATGTTCCCGTGCTAAAGGGAATAAACGTCTGTACATCTCCAAAAGTTTCTTAGAGAAGCGTCAGGAATCCTATGAAAATATCCTGAGTGAAAAGGGGATCTTATACCGGATGAATCGCTCGATATGATGCTGGGATCCTTTCAATTACTACTGGGGATGCCGAAATTTGCTATTCGTGCGACAGCCTCTTTTCTCTTTCAGGCTGCCTGTAACCGTATTTTTTCAGAAGCGGTACGGTTTCTGGCATTATTTTCCATATTTTCGCGGCTGGTCGGAAATACCTGCGAGGTAATCGAGACTGCAGTCGTACGTCTTTGCCAGCAACATCAGCGAGTCCAACGGGATCTCACGAATGCCTTTCTCATACCGGTTGTAGGTGTCCAGATGGCTGAAAATCTTCCGCGCCGGCGTTTCTTCTATTTTTCTGTACATGAATGAACTTCTTTTTCCTGTCCTGCTTCGTCTGCGGCTTTTTCCGCCTCCGGTACGTATCCCGGGTTGTCGTCGTATCCTTCCAGGAAATTGTGGCGGATACCGTGCTGTTTATAGCCGACTACCGTGTCAATATTGACATTTTCCACACTGCGGAAAATATTGCTCTCGACAAACGGATTCACCTTTTTCAGATTTTTGATCAGTTCTTTGATCTCTACGCGCTTGGAGCGGTTTTCTTCATTGTTACAGGTTGTACACGTATCTGTGAATTTGCAGGCACACTGGATAAAATGCAGACCATTGTAATCTCTCCACGCCTTGATATCGTCCTCACGCACCAAATACAGCGGGCGGATCAGCTCCATTCCCTCAAAGTGGATGCTGTGAAGCTTTGGCATCATCGTCTGTACCTGCGCACCGTAGAGCATTCCCATCAGGATCGTCTCGATGACATCGTCATAGTGATGGCCGAGCGCAATTTTGTTGCAGCCAAGCTGCTGTGCAAAATGGTACAGATGGCCGCGGCGCATTCTCGCACAGAGATAGCACGGCGAATTTTCCACATAGTAAACGGAGTCAAAAATATCGGTCTCAAAAATAGTAATCGGAATATGAAGACTCTTTGCGTTGTCCTCGATGACTTTGCGGTTCTCCGGGCTGTATCCCGGGTCCATGACAACAAATTTCACTTCAAAATCAAATTTGTTGTGGAGCTTTAACTCCTAGAAGCATTTCGCCATCAGCATCGAATCTTTTCCGCCGGAAATGCAGACTGCGATTTTGTCCCCCGGTTTTACCAGCTCATATGTGTTGATCGCCTTTGTAAATTTGGACCAGATCGACTTTTTGAACTTCTTGCGTAGGCTCTGCTCCACGGCTGCAGCAGATGATCGTCTTTTTCGTCCGATCAATCGCATCGCTGGTCTCAATTTCTTCTGTCTTCATCGCAAGCGCCCCCGGAATGGCTCCGTGGGAAATCTCTACTGCGTCGCGGATATCCACGATCTGATAGCTCGACGGATCGAGTTCTTTTAATTCTTTTATTGAAATACTGGTACTCATGTAAATTTTCCTTTTCTTTCTTCTTTTGATTTACTTTTTGCGGATGTCTGCCATCGTATTCAACAACAGTTCCCGTTTCCAGAACACCAGGCCTGCACTTGCGAACAGAATCGCATACCGCAGGATCCTGTATGGGAACAGCAGATTGCAGATTACGCTTACTCCAATCAGAAATGCGGAACATGCCAGCAGAAATCCGGCATCCATCAGGTTTTCCTCAATGCCTTCTGCCACCAGAATCCGTTTGCTCACCACCTAGTGTCCAACCGAATACAGAATATAGCATGCCAGCGTCGTGTAACCGGCTGCAACATAACCGAAAATACGGATAAAAATAAAGTTCAGCACTACGTTGGCTACCGCTGCCGCCCGTGCCTGAATCGAAAGAGAGCGGTATTTTGAAGTAATGTTCATGAAAGAACTCCCTGCTTTCAAATTATTTGCGAGTTTTTGACGATTCAGAGCCATGCGAAATGGAAGAAAAATTGCGAATCATGGTTACATGAATGAGCTATTTTTGTGGAATTTCATATAGCGAGAAGCAACATCGAGATGCAGCGTAAGCGGAATCAAGATGGGGTTCTGAATCGTTATGTGTATTTTATGATACCAGCTCTTACATAAAGGTTAGTTTTTATCTGTCTGCGGAGTTTTCTTACATTCCAGTTGCATTTCATACACTCTGTTTCGTAAAAAAATCGTTCAAACGCATCATTTAATACCATAATTTCTCGAATATGTGAAAAAGATAAGTTATTAACTAAAACATCTGGATCTGTTACAAATTCGTTCGACACTGTCGAACTTTTTCCAAAATCTGGTAATTTAAATTCGCTCGACACTGTCGAACCAATTTGAGGATATACTTTATAAAACTGTCTACAAGCCTTAAAAAGCGTATAATTCATTCCTTTTTGATCAATTTGCTTTTCCAGATTTTTCAAAAGATGAGAACCATATTCTGCTCTGTCGCTGCCATCTTGTTCGTATTCAACTATATAATAACCAATCGCCCAATTGCGCAATGTCATGAGCTGATTTACAGCTGATTTACAGCACTTTTTGCTGCTGAACTTGCTTTATCATTTATTTGCTTAATACTATCTGCAAGCAGTTCAAATTCCATTGCATTACCTCCAATACATTGTCCTAAGACTGTTATAAATTCGCATAGACACAGTATACCACAGCTCCTGTGTCTATGCGATTTCTTTGGCCAACTTGACCAAAAATTCTCTCATATGTTGACAGCAGGCACCCGTAGCCGTGCTTTTCAGCACGAAGAAAGGCCCTGACTCTCCAAAATCATTAGGGTATTCAAAGTTTTTTAGGGTCTTTACTTTTTAGGGTCTTTCGTTCGGGTTCTTCAGTAGGGTCTTTCAGTAGGGTCTGGTTTTAGGGTTTATCGTT
>QWCB01001636.1_pt1 | contig 21059 bp, 24 predicted proteins | sample 1972511 | NCBI WGS metagenome assembly QWCB01 (sample SAMN09866719, study PRJNA288562) | Human gut metagenome isolate term5_stool, whole genome shotgun sequencing... | isolation source: gut | host: Homo sapiens | place: USA: California | reverse complement strand
ATCTGCGTAGGGGCGGTAGCCCAGCATGTTCTGGCCGCGGAACAGCATCTGCAGCTTCTGGTGGGGCAGCTCCTTGCGCAGGATGCGCAGACGCTCCCACGGATCCTCGTCGAGGAAGCGGATGCAGCTATCAAAGGTAGCGCCGCCCCAGCACTCGACAGAGAAGTAGGGGATCTTATCCATTTCGGGCAGGATGGGACGCATCTCATCCATCGTCATGCGGGTAGCCAGCAGAGACTGGTGTGCATCACGCAGGACGACTTCCGTGATCTTGATCGGCTTTTTCGCCATGGTTGTCACCTCTCCCTTCGTTCTCAGTTCATGGAGACCAGAACGTCACCGGAGTTGACGGTGTCGCCCTTGTGGACATTGACGGAAGCAACGGTGCCGTCCTGCGGGGCGACGATCTCGTTCTCCATCTTCATGGCCTCCAGAATGACCAGAACGTCACCGGCCTTCACGGATGCGCCGGCAGCGACCTTGACATCCAGAATGTTGCCGGGCATGGGAGCCTTGACACTGACGGCACCGGCAGCAGCGGCGGGAGCAGCAGCCTTGGGAGCGGCAGCAGGAGCAGCCGGAGCCTTGGGAGCAGCGGGAGCAGCAGCAACAGGAGCTGCACCGGCGGCGGTCTCCTCAACGGAGACGCTGTAAGCAACGCCATTGACGGTAATATTGTAGTACTTCATGGAAGAATCCTCCTGAACAAAATCAGTTCGTTTCACTTTATGTACGGTATAAAATGCTTACAGAGCCATGTTGCCGTGCTTCTTGGGCAGACGGGCAGCACGCTTGGTGCTCAGCAGTTCAAAGGCAGCCACGACGCTTGCGCGTGCATTGGCGGCATCGCAGACCATGTCGGCAGCGCCCGCTGCAACTGCGCTGGAAGCGCTGCACACCTCAGCAGCATAAGCAGCAGCCTTGGCGTTGGTCGCAGAGATGATGTTGTCCGAAGCGTCGATCTCTTCCTTGTACAGGACAGAGACGGCAGCATTCGGCTCCAGAGCGCTGACGGTGCAGCCGTTGACGGCGATCTTCAGGTCAGCGTTGGCCAGAGCGGTGTAGACAGGGCCGACTGCCTTGCCAGCCAGCAGAGCGACCTTTGCGGTGGTGGCGTCTGCATAAGTAGCAGCCAGACGGGCAGCCTCACGGATGCCGCCGGCGATGTCATCGGTGGCGCTGGGCACGAAGCCGTTGGTGTCCACGATGGTCAGCACGGGGACGCTGAAGGCGTCGCACAGGCGGACAAAGCGGGAAGCCTTGGACACGCAGTTGTGGCACAGCTGCTCACCGGCAGCCACCACACCCACAGCGTTGCCGCCGATGGTAGCAAAGGCAGTGTAGACATGCTTGCCGAAACCGGCGAACAGCTCCACGGCGCTGTCCTTATCGATCAGGGCAGCGGCCGCCTTCTCCGGAGCGGCACCGGCAGCCAGAACAGCGGTGGGCTGCTCGAACTCGAAGATGGCGGGGCCGGTCAGGTTGTTGGCGGGCAGCAGACCCACGATGTGAGCAGCCTTCTCGGCAGCATCCTCGGCGGTATCGGCCACGATGGCAGCCACGCCAGCCTTGGCAGCAGCCTCAGCAGAACCGGCACCGGGGACCTTGTCGCCCTTGGCGGCAGAGGTGAAGGGGGCGGTGAAGAACAGTTCCGCATCCTTTGCCATCACGCAGACATCTGCGCTGGCAGCGCTCAGAGCGCTGGTACCGCCGCACACGCCGGTGACCACTGCCACCTGCGGCACAACGCCGGACACCTTAGCGATGGTCGCGTTCAGCTTGGCACTTGCGGTCAGCACGTCCAGACCCTCAGCCAGCTTTGCGCCGACGGAGTTGTAGAACGTGACCACCGGGCAGCCCGTCTGAGCAGCCATTTCGAGGACCTTGATGTTCTTTTCAACGTCCTTGACGGTGACAGCCTCGCCGTTCTGGTAAACGGCATAGGCCTGCTGGCCAGCCGCATAGCCGCAAGCGGCGCTTACCGCGCCGTCCGCAAACAGTGCGGTGTATTCCCCGTCATCGAAAAACTTGGCGAGGATTTCTCCTTTGTTGATCTTTGAAGCCATGGTAAGACCTCCTGCTTTGTCTATTTTGAGCTTTCAAAATTAGTATTATTATACAGTATTTCCCTAAATTTCTCAAGTACCGTCCGGCCCATTTTCCGGGAAAAATTCCACAATCTTTTCCGGTGCAGGGTCGGCTGCCTTGTTCTGGCCGCCGAAAGGCGGGAAATATCGGGAAAGCGTATCACTTTCTCCGCTTGGCCGGGGCGCCGTCTCTCCCCTTCTGGCCCACGGGGCCGCGGGGGCGGCGCTCTGCCGCCTTGGACTGCAGCGCAGCCGAGCGGGTCTGGGCACGGCCCTTGGCCGCTGCGGCGCGCAGACCGTTGACTTCCGCCTTGGTCAGCTCACGGTAGGTGCCGGGCTTGAGCATTCCCAGCTTGACGACACCCTCGGCGTTCCGCTTCAGGCGGACGACCTCCAGCCCGACGGCTTCGCACATCCGGCGGATCTCGCGGTTCTTGCCCTCTTTCAGGGTCATCTCCATGACGGTGCGGCCCGGCTCGTCGGTCACAACGTTGATGGCGCAGGGCATGGTCTTGGTGCCGTCGTCCAGCACGACGCCGGAGCTCATCTTCAGGATCTGCGCTTCGTCCGCGCGGGGCTGGACGGTGACGCGGTAGAGCTTGGAGATGCCGCCGGACGGATGGGTGACGGCCTGTGCAAAGGCACCATCGTTGGTCATCAGCAGCAGACCCTCGCTGTCCTTATCAAGGCGGCCCACCGGGTAGAGGCGGGCGGGGATGTCGCTGACAAGCTCCATGACGGTCTTGCGGCCCAGCTCATCGCTGGCGGTGGTAACATAGCCGCGGGGCTTGTACAGGGCCAGATAGTAGAGCTGCTGGTTCTTCTGGATGTAGATGCGCTCGTCATCCACATGCAGCACATCGCGGTTGGGGTCCATCTTATCGCCCACCTTGACCGGGTGGCCGTTCACCTTGACGCGGCCCTCGGCAATGATCTGCTCCGCCGCGCGGCGGGAACACAGGCCCTGCTCGCTCATGATCTTCTGAATACGTTCTTCTGCCATAGTTGTTCACTCCTTGTGCGCCTCCCGGCGCTCAAAACGCACGTTGCAACGTGCTCTATCAAAGCTGCGGGTTGGAAGTCCGCAGTTACGGCTGGGGCTTTTCCTCCGCCGGGGCCTCCGCCGGGGCGGCGGGAGCTTCTTTTTTGTTGAGGAGGGCGCTGACCTTTTCCACCAGTTCGGGGATCATGGTCAGAGCGCGGTCCACCGTGTTGCTGCTGTCGGACAGCTGGATGGTGCGCACGCAGCCATCCTTGACGACCAGAAACGCCACAGGCTGAATGTTGACACCCGCGCCGGAGCCGCCGCCGAACAGGTCCTTGTTGGCAGCATTCTTGCCGTCGAAATCGGTGCCGCCGGAGGCGAAGCCGAAGCTTACCTTGGACACCGGGAGAATGGTGATGCCGTCCTCGGTGGTGATCGGTTTGCCGACGATGGTGTTGGAATCCACCATCTGCCGGATCTTGTCCATCGTGACGTTCATTAAATCTTGAATCGGATGCTCAGCCATAAAATCGGCCTCCTTATTTCGATACTGGGGAAGTTCTCCCCGGAACCACTCCCCCGCCGCAGCGGACAAGCGGGACACGCCATACAGATATATTATAGCGGAATCAAAGGAACAAATCCAGTACTTTTTCGTGCCATAATTCGTAAAGAACACGCAAAGCGGTAAAAACGATCGCATAGGCCTGTGCCGTCACCCGGAAGGACACCCGGTCTTCCACGGTGGGCTGGTCGGGGCCGAGATCCGGCACAAGGCGGAGCTGCTCAAAATCAAGGTAAAGAAAGCGGTCCAAAAGGCCCAGCGCACTGCCGAGCCATGCGTTCAGCTTGCCGTAGCTGCGGGCCGCATCGGCGGGGTCCTCGCCCCGGACGCCGAGGCAGATGTTGATCTTGGTGATCCGCAGCGCCCCGAAGACAGCCTTGGTCAGCTTGCCCGCCCCCCGCAGGATGGTGCAAACGATGTTCAGGGTCAGCTTCGCCTTTTTGCGGGGCGTCGCTTCCGGCTTCGGCTTCGATTCCGCTTCCGGTTTCTTTTTGGACTTCTTCTTTTTCTCCTTCTTCGGCTTTTCCGGCGCGGGATACCGGAACACCGGGAAGGTGATACCCAGCGCACCGGCCTTGACAGTCAGGGCCTCGTTCTCCCACAGCACATCCGCGCAGAAGGGGCAGAGCATCAGCAGCACCGCCAGCACCAGAACCACCAGCAGCAGGATGCCGATGCACTTTAATGGGAAGAGCAGCACGCCGCCCACGACGCCCAGAATGCTCAGCACCACGCTCATACCGCTCCCCCGCTTTCTTCCTGATCGTTATGGATGGGCGGCAGGTCTTCCAGACTGGACAGGCCAAAACACCGCAGAAAGACATCCGTTGTCCGGAACGCCACCGGGCGGCCCGGCAGGTCGAGGCGGCCCGCTTCCTCGATGAGCCCCTTTTCCAGCAGACCGGACACGCTGGACGAGGAATCCACGCCGCGCACCTGCTCGATGAAGGCGCGGGAGACCGGCTGGTTGTACGCAATAACGGTCAGCGTCTCCATGGCCGCCGGGCCCAGCGGCACCGAGCGGCGGGTGTCCAGCACCCGGCGGACCGGCTCCGCGAAATCGGTCTTGGTGGCCAGCTGCCAGTGGGTGTTCAGGTGGAGCAGACAAAGGCCGCTGTCCTCGCGGGCATAGCGGGCGTGCAGGTCTTCCAGCGCCTCTTCCACGCTCGCCGTCGGCAGCTGCAGCGCCTGTGCCAGCTTGTCGGCCCCGACGGGCTCCCCGTAGGCAAAGAGCATCGCCTCCACGGCGGCTCGTATCGTTTTCTGGTTCATTTGTTCTCCTTTGTGCGTTCCAAGCGGCCCCGGCGCATGGTCAGCTCCCCTTTCGGGCCCAGCGTCACCCGCCCGCCGCGCACCAGCTCCAGCAGGGCCAAAAAGGTGGCGACGTTCGCGCCCCGGCTCTGGCGGCGGGAAAAGAGCTGACCCATCCGCTGCGCCCCGCCCGCAATGAGCTGACGCAGGATGTAGACCACCCGGCTGCTGACCGATACCTGCGGCGCGGAGACCAGCGGCTCGAACTGCTGCTGGGTCGGCTCCTTGCGGACGAGGGGCGTCCGGCCGGAGAGTGCTTGCCAGCAGTCGGCCAGCATCTGCGGCGAGTGGAACAGGTCATAGGTATTGTCCCACTCCATCTGCAAGGGCGCGCGGACGAAGACCGGGGCTGCTTCGGCTTTTTCCCGCAGTTGGGCAGCCATCCGGCGGCACTGGTCGTATTCGATCAGCCGCCCGGTAAACTCCTGCTTCATCCGCTCACCCTCTTCGCTGCGGGGCAGCAGCAGATAGCTCTTCATCTCTACCAAATGCGCCGCCATCTCGATGAAGGCGCTGGCCGTCTCCGGGTCGGCATCGTCTGCCGAGGCCACTGCGGCGGTGTATTGGTCGATGAGTTCCAGAATGGGGATGTTGTGCAGGTCCATCTTGTGCTTTTGCACCAGCGTCAGCAAAAGCTCCAGCGGCCCCTCAAAGTCTTCGAGGCGAAACGTCAGCTCCTCTGCCACTCAGATCACCGTCCCGATGGATGCGTAGTAGGCCGAAAGGGCGATCTGGTCGATGTAGCCGGTGCCGAGATCCAGCAGATCCCAGACCACATTGTTCAGCACCGTGAGGGGCCCGTCGAGGAAGCCGCCCCACACCACCGCCAGCATCACGATCAGGATGACCCGCTCATACTTCATCATGCCGAAGTAGATGCGCTCCGGCAGGACGGCCAGCAGCACCCGGCTGCCGTCCAGCGGCGGAACCGGGATGAGGTTGAACACCGCAAGGCTGACGTCCATCATGACTAAGTATTGGAGGAACCGGGCTGCAAAAATCGTCAGCTCCGTGATGGGAGCCCAGTAGTACAGCAGCTTCCACACCACCATGGCGAGGTAGGCAAGGATCAGGTTGGCCACAGGGCCCGCCAGCGCGGTGAGCGCCATGCCCCGCTTCGGGTTTTTGAAGTTGCGCGGGTCGGTGGAGACAGGTTTTGCCCAGCCCACGCCCGCAAACACCATGCACAGCGTACCCAGCAGGTCGAAGTGCTTGAAGGGGTTCAGGCTCAGCCGCCCCTCCTGCTTCGCTGTGGGATCCCCCAGCAGCCACGCCGCCAGTGCGTGCCCCGCCTCGTGGAATGGGATGGCGACCAGCGCCACCAGCGTTCGGATAAGATAATAGATTCCGCGTGAGCTCATGTCATTCTCCTGTCAATGGATGATTTTCATTTATTGTACTATTTTTTTCGTGTTCCGACAAGGGTTTGGCGCACAGATGAAAAAGGTTGCAGAAAATTTGAAAAAATGCTTGCATTTTCCCCGTATCTCTGGTACAATAGTCAAGCTGATTATTTTGAATTCCTTACTTCACTGCTAGGAGGTGCAAGTACCATGGCTAAGTGTGAATGCTGCGGCAAGGGCGTTACCTTTGGTATCAAGGTTTCCCACTCTCATCGCCGTTCCAACCGTACTTGGAAGCCGAATGTCCGTCGTGTCAAGGCGGTCGTGGAGGGTTCTCCCAAGTATATCTACGCATGCTCCCGTTGCCTGCGCGCTGGCAAAGTTACCCGCGCTGTCTAAGTAGCTGCATCTGCCGGTCACTTTGTCGAGTGACCGGCTTTTTTGTTATCCGTGAGGAGGTTTTTGCATGGCACTGCCCAATGACCCCATCATGCTGCTGAGCATGGTGAACCTGAAGCTGCGCGATTTTTACCCCACCCTCGACGCACTGTGCGACGATTTGGATGAAGATAAGACCGCACTGTGCGCAAAGCTTGCTGCCGCCGGGTATGAGTACGACCCCGCGCGAAATCAATTCGTATAAATTCAGGAGGTTGCTTCCATGATGCAAGGTACCTATTACAAAGAGTGGAGCCGGGTGCTCGGCCGCGAGATGGAGTTCAAGGTCTACGGCACCGCCGGTGTGCCGGTTCTGGCGCTGCCCGCACGGGGCGGCCGCTTTTACGACTGGGAGAACAATGGGATGCCCGATGCGGTGGCTTCCCTGCTGAACACGGGCAAGGTCCAGCTCTTCACCGCCGACAGCATCGACGCCGAATGTCTGCGGACCGGGGACGTCTCGCCCCGCCGCCGCGCCGAGCTGCAGGAAAAATATTTCTGCTACCTCACCGGCGAGCTGGCTGCCCGCATCCGGGAGCTGAACGGAGAGGCCGACGCTCCGCTGTGGTGCGTGGGCGTGGACACCGGTGCCGTTCAGGCGGTCAACTGCCGTCTGCGCCGCCCGGAGGTCTTTGCCGGGGCCATCGGCCTGTCCGGCCTGTACGATATCTGCCGCTTCCTCGGCAGCGCAGAGGACGACCTCGTGCTGCGGAACGCGCCCCTCGCCTACCTGCCCGAAGGGATCGTGGACGCCAAGGCCTTTGCCAAGGCCGAGGAGAACCATCTGCTCCTCTGCGCCGGGCAGGGCGGCTACGAGGAGGACGCACAGGCCGACACCCGCGCCCTCGCCGCCGCGCTGGCCGCCGCCAGCATCCCCGCCCACTGCGAGATCTGGGGCAGCGATGTCTCCCACGACTGGTACTGGTGGGGCAAGGAGCTGAATATCTTCGCCGAGCGCGTCTTCGGCTGAGGTCAGGAGGAAGCATATGCCTGAATTCATCATCGGTGCCCGCGGCCATGATTTCGGCCGCCATACCCCCGAAGAGCTGCTCACTTCCATCGGCAAGGCGGGCTTCCGCTGCACCCAGTTGGCCTACACCAAGGCCATTGAGGGCGTGAAGAGCTACGCCGACATCACGCCGGAGCTGGTGGAAGCCACCAAGGCCGCTGTCGCTGCCTCCGGCGTTTCCATCGCCGTGGACGGCACCTACGTTGAGCTGAGCTATGCTGACGAGGACAAGCGCCGCGCCGAGGTCGCCAAAGTGCTGAGCCAGATCCCCGTCGCCAAGGCGCTGGGTGCAGGCTGCATGGGCAGTGAGACCACCAACATGGCAAAGCAGCCCGGCGTCACCCGGAAGGAAGCGCAGGAAGCGCTGCTCCGCAGCCTCGGCGAGATCCTGCCCCTCTGCGAGGAGCAGGGGGTGCTGTTTGCCGTGGAATGCGTCTACTACCACGCCATGAACACCCCGGAGGCCGTCAAGATGGTGCTGGACACCATGGCCAGCCCGAATCTGCGGGTCATCTGCGATTTTGCAAACTACGTGGGCCCGGAAAACGCTTCTGTGGACGCCCAGCGCCGCATCTGGGATAAGGTCGGCAGTTGGTACGGCGACAAGATCGCCGCCGTTCACTTCAAGGGCCAGAACTTCCAGCCCGACGGCACCCTCTACTCCACCTCGCTGGAAGATTCCTGTGTGGACTATGCGGGCGGCTTTGCCATGCTCAAGGCGATGCCGCAAACGGCCCTTCCCGTTCTGCGGGAGGAAGCCGTCCCCGCCCGCGCGGCCAGCGATATTGCGTTCATCCGCCGCTTCTGCATCTGATTTTTTGAACCGACTGCTGCAACTCCTTCTGGCACGGCAAAGCCGTGACGAAGGGAGTTGCAGCAGTTTTTTATCCTCACTCGTTCACAAAAAGTTAACATTTGAAGGCTCAATCCCTACTTGTCTTGTAGGACAAACTATGCTACAATCCTCTTGTACGAAAGATACCCCCAAGGGGTAATTTGAAAGGAGTTGTTCCCATGGGTGAAGCAACCGAGAAATGTCCCCGCTGCTGTGGCACTGCAAACGCAGATGACCGTGAAGTGCGGGAAGCCGAAGCAGAAACGGAAGGTTCTTCCTGCTGCTGCCGCCACAAAAAGCGGAGTGAGGAGGAGTACAAGAGCCTCATCCATCGGCTGAACCGCATTGAGGGCCAGATCCGCGGCATCCGCGGCATGGTGGAAAAGGATATCTACTGCGCCGACATTCTGGTGCAGGTGGCGGCGGTGAACTCGGCGCTGAACGGCTTTTCCAAGGAGCTGCTGGCCCAGCATGTGCGCACCTGCGTGGCGGACGATCTGCGGGCGGGCAGCGAAGAAAAGCTGGACGAGCTGATCAAATTGCTGCCAAAGCTTATGAAATGACCCTCTTGCGGGCAAGCCAACCGATCTTCAGGAGTACGATTATGGAACAATACAATGTTACCGGCATGAGCTGCGCGGCCTGCTCTGCACGGGTGGAAAAGGCCGTGAACGCTGTTCCCGGCGTCACAAGCTGCTCGGTCAGTCTGCTGACGAACTCCATGGGCGTGGAGGGCACCGCCAGCGCCGCCGCCATCGTCAAGGCGGTACAGGATGCGGGCTACGGCGCCAGCCCCAGATCCAGCAGCGCTTCCGCTGCGCCGGACTCCAGTGCCGGCCTTGACGCACTGGCCGACCATGAGACCCCGAAACTGAAAAAGCGGCTCATCGCCTCGCTGATCTTTCTCATCGTTCTGATGTACTTTTCCATGGGGCATATGATGTGGGGCTGGCCGCTCCCCCACTGGTTCGACGGCAACCACGTCGCCATGGGCCTTGTTCAGCTGCTGCTGGCGGGCATCGTCATGGTCATTAACCAGAAGTTCTTCATCAGCGGCTTCAAGGGCCTGATCCACCGCGCCCCCAATATGGATACGCTGGTGGCGCTGGGCTCCTCGGCCAGCTTTGTCTGGAGCACCTACGCCCTCTTCGCCATGACCCGCGCGCAGGTGGACGGCAACGAGGAGCTGGTCATGCACTATATGATGGAGTTCTACTTCGAGTCCGCCGCCATGATCCTGACCCTCATCACCGTGGGCAAGATGCTGGAGGCCCGCTCCAAGGGTAAGACCACCGATGCACTCAAGAGCCTGATGAAGCTGGCCCCCAAGACCGCCACCCTGCTGCGGGGCGGTGCCGAGGTCAGCGTACCCATCGCGGAAGTGCGCAAGGGCGATATTTTCGTCGTCCGCCCCGGTGAGAACATCCCCGTGGACGGCATCGTGCTGGAAGGTTCCAGCGCCGTGAACGAAAGCGCTCTGACCGGCGAGAGCATCCCGGTGGACAAGGCCGAGGGCGACAAAGTCTCTGCCGCCACCACCAACCAGTCCGGCTTCCTGCGGTGCGAGGCCACCCGCGTGGGCGAGGACACCACGCTGGCCCAGATCATCAAGATGGTCAGTGATGCCGCCGCCACCAAGGCTCCCATCGCCAAGATCGCCGACACCGTGTCCGGCTTCTTCGTGCCCGCCGTCATCTCCATCGCCGTGGTCACCACGATCGTCTGGCTGCTGCTGGGCCGGGAGTTCGGCTACGCACTGGCCCGCGGCATCTCGGTGCTGGTCATCAGCTGCCCCTGTGCGCTGGGTCTGGCCACGCCGGTCGCCATCATGGTCGGCAACGGCCTCGGTGCCAAGAACGGCATCCTGTTCAAGACCGCCGCTTCGCTGGAAGCCGCGGGCCGCACCCAGATCGTTGCGTTGGATAAGACCGGCACCATCACCAGCGGCGAGCCGAAGGTCACCGACATCCTGCCCGCCGAGGGCGTTTCCGAGACCGAGCTGCTGACCCTTGCCGCCGCACTGGAGCGCAGGAGCGAACACCCGCTGGCCAAGGCCGTCCTCGCTTACACCGAAGCAAACGCCATGGATGCGCCCGAAGTTTCCGACTTTTCCGCCCTGCCCGGCAACGGCCTGTCCGCAAGGCTAAACGGAGCGGAGATCTTCGGCGGCAACGCAGCCCTGATCGAAACCAAGGCCGCCGTCCCCGCCGCGCTGAAGGAAAAGGCCGCCGCCCTTGCAAAGGAAGGCAAGACCCCGCTCTACTTCGGCGGCGCGGGCAGACTGCTGGGCGTGGTCGCCGTGGCCGACACCATCAAGGAGGACAGTCCCCGCGCCATCCGCGAGCTGCAGAACATGGGCATCCGGGTCGTGATGCTCACGGGCGACAACCAGCGCACCGCCGACGCCATCGGCAAGCAAGCGGGCGTGGATGAAGTCATCGCGGGCGTCCTGCCCGACGGCAAGGAAGCCGTCATCCGCCAGCTGCAAGCTTCCGGTAAGGTGGCCATGGTCGGCGACGGCATCAACGACGCCCCGGCCCTGACCCGTGCCGACACCGGCATCGCCATCGGTGCGGGCACCGACGTCGCCATCGACGCGGCGGATGTCGTCCTGATGAACTCCAAGCTCTCCGATGTGCCCGCCGCCATCCGGCTCAGCCGCGCCACCCTGCGCAACATCCACGAGAACCTGTTCTGGGCGTTCCTCTACAACACCATCGGCATCCCGCTGGCCGCCGGTGTGTTCATCCCCTTCGGCCTGACGCTGAACCCCATGTTCGGTGCAGCGGCCATGAGCCTGTCCAGCTTCTGCGTGGTCAGCAACGCACTGCGGTTGAACCTGTTCGACCTGCACAGCACCAAGCACGACCACAAAGCCAAAAATGCCGTTTCCCTGCCCGCTGCCCCCGTGCAGCCCGCAGTCGAAGACCATACCACATCCAATGTCAAGGAGGATAACGTTATGAAAAAGACCCTGCATGTTGAGGGCATGATGTGCGGCCACTGTGAGGCCCGCGTGAAGAAGGCACTGGAAGCTCTGCCCGAAGTCAGCGAGGCCGTGGTCAGCCACGAGGCCGGCACCGCCATCGTCACCTTGAGCGCCGACGTCTCCGACGAGACCCTGAAGAAGGCCGTCGAGGATCAGGATTACAAGGTCACCGGCATCGAGTGAGCCGGTTTCCCAAAGCAGAAACGGGAGCTGTCCGCACAATGTGGGCAGCTCCCGTTTTTTGTCAGGTCGTTTCGAACCGTGCGGCACCTTTTGTCTTCAGCCAGCGCAGCGCAAGGGCATCGGCCCCCGCCAGCAGCAGACAGGCAAGTCTCAGGCTGACGGCGGGCGGCATCCTATGGGACAGCGCCGCCGTCCCCGCAAACAGCGCAAGGGCCGCGCCCCAGCTCAGGAGCATGGCCAGCAGACAGAAGGGGCTCTGCTTGATGACCGCCGTTTCGCTGGTCCAGTGGAAGCTGGGCATCAGCACCCCCAGCACCAACCCCACCGCCGCCGACAGCACCACGAAGAGCACCACTGCCAGAAGGCCCAGCAGCACCATGGGCAGAGCGGCCCGCACCACAGCCAGCAGTACCCCCGCGCAGAGCAGGGCGGGCGGCAGCGTCACCGCCAGATGCAGTTCCAGCTTGGCGCGCAGGGTCTGCCACGGCGAGACCGGCAAGCTCCGGATACGCCAAAGGCTCTCCCCTTCCAGCGAGACGGAGGGGGCCGTCAGGCAGTTCGTTCCCGCCCCAAGGGCTGCGGCGAATGCTGCCGCCGCTCCCGCCAGCCCCGGCGGGAGCAGCTGGACCGCCAGCAGCCGGATCTCCCCCGCCTTGTACAAAGCCAGCACGCTGAGCACCACCAGCCCCAGCGACCCCATGGCGCAGTTGAGCAGGTAGGTGGGGCTGCCCGCCAGATGGAGCAGCTCCCGCCGCAGCAGAGCCCGCCGCACCGAGACGCGGCGGCTGGGCGCTGCCTTTATTTTCGATGCCGCGCCGCCGGTGCGGGTGGTCATCAGGCGGAGGTAGGGGCCGGAGAGAAGCTTCCCCAGCACGGCGCAGACCGCCGCCAGCGAGATCAACAGCCCCAGCAGCGCCGGAATATCTCCGCACGCGGCCCGGCCCAGCAACAGCCAGCCGCCCTGCGGCAGCCCTTCCCCTCCGCCCCACAGCGCCGAGGAGAGCAGGGCGTTCAGCAGCGCACCGCTCTTTTGATAGCCGAGGAAATAAAGGGCAAGGAAGCCCAGCGACGCCGCCACGGTGAAGAGTGCTTTATGCCGCCCGGCCTTCGCCACAAGCAGAGCCACCGCCCAGCCCAGCAGCGCCGCCAGCACCGACGCCGCCCCGGCCAGCAGCAGAGCCATCGGCACAGCGCTCAGGATGCCGCCCAGCGGATGCGGCGCGAACCGCGCATAGGCCGCTTCGGCAGACACCCAGACGAGGAGCAGATAGAACAGACTCATCTCATACAGGCCGCACAGCCGCACCGCAAAGATCATCCACGGCGGGATGGGCAGAGCCAGCAAAAGGTCGTTGTCCTTGGCCTGAAAAAGGCGGTTATAGCTGGAAAGCGCCCCGGCCAGCACGCTGACAAGAAGGGCCAGCAGTTCCAGCACGAGGAAATAGAGGGTCTCCCAGCCGCCCGGCAGAAGAAGCTGCGCCAGCGGCCACGACAGTGAAGCAAAACTTGCCATCAGCACCAGCGCAATGGCCCCATACAGCGCCCCGAAGGCAAGCTTTCCCGTTTGGGTGCGCTGCTTCCCGGTGCGGGCGCTCCGGTTCAAAAAGGCGCTCTGCTCCCGTCGCTGTTTGCGCAGCAGGGCGGCAAAGCAGCGTTTCGTCTCAGCGTTCATCGGCGCCGCCCTCCAACTCTAAGAAGACCGTTTCCAGCGAGGCGTCGCCCCGCACCTCGGCCATGGAGCCCGCCCGGATGAGCTTGCCGTTTTTGATGATGGCCACCTGATCGCAGAGCTTTTCCGCCACTTCCAGCACATGCGTCGAGAAAAAGATGGCCCCGCCCGTGTCGCAGAAGGCCCGCATGGTCTGCTTGAGCTGGTGCGCCGCCAGCGGGTCCAGCCCGACGAAGGGTTCATCCATCAAGATCAGTTTGGGCGCATGGAGCAGCGCCGCGATGATGGCCAGCTTCTGCTTCATGCCGTGGGAGTAGTCCCCGATGGGCTGGGCCAGCGCCCCGGTCAGGCCAAAGCGCTCCCCGTACACCCGCACCCGCTCGGCGCGGGCCGCGTCCGACACCCCGAAGATGTCCGCGATGAAATCGAGGTACTGGATGCCGGTCATGTACTGGTAAAGGTCGGGGTTATCGGGCAGATAGGCCAGCTTCCGCTTGGCGGCAAGCGGGTCCTCCCGCACCGAGATGCCGTCCACCCGCACCTCGCCGCTGTCCGGCTGGAGGATGCCGCAGCAGCATTTCAGGGTAGTGGTCTTGCCCGCACCGTTCGGCCCGATGAAGCCGAAGATCTCGCCGGGCCGGATGGTCAGCGTCAGGGCGTCCACCGCCGTTTTCTCCCCGTAGCGCTTGGTCAACTGCTGAATCTGAAGCATTCCGCTTCCCCCTTTGATCCCATTTGTAAAAATCATCCCACATTCGGCGGGCGCTGTCAAGGTTTTGCGACACAAAAAGAGGGTCAAAAGCTGTAAAGCATATACTCTTTACGGCTTTTGACCCTGCGTTTTATTCTCGGATGACGGCCACCGTTTCAACGTGGTAGCGTGCAAAAAGCTCGATCGCAGCCGGGCCGACCCGCTCCCCGCTGACCACGATGGGGATCGCGGGCGGGCAGGAGACGGTGGGCATCGCGCAGACCCGGCCCAGCGCCTCGGCGGCGGGGATGGTCTGCTGCGGGGCGAAGACTGCCGCGCGCACAGAGCAGACCGGTCCCGCTTCTGCCGCCAATGCGGTGAAGGTGTCCCCTTCCGGCTCAGGGCATTCCGGTACACCGGGCAGTGCCGCGCAGACCGCTGCAACGGCTTCTTCCAGCCGGTCGTAGTCCTGCGCCGGATTTTCGGGTGTGAACATCAGCACCACATAGCGGGGGTCGGCATACTCGCACTCGATGGCATACTTGCGCAGTGCCTCAGCCAATGCCGTGCCGGTCAGGCCCAGCGCGGCGGCGTCCAGCGTCAGCTTGAGGGGTTCGCGGGCCGGGTCGTCCACGGCCAACGAAAGCTTGCTCCCCGCCGCAGCCGCCGCCTCGTTCAGCACCCGCCGCAGCCGCGTCAACTGCCCGCAGCAGGAATAGAGCCGCAGCGGATACCCCTCAGACAGATACCGGTTGCACCGGTCGAGAGACTGCAAGATCAGATAAGAAGGGCTGGTGGAACCGAAGAGCGCCAGCGCATTGCGCACCGCCGTTTCGTCCTGCACCGGAGCCTTGAGGCCGAGGTGCAGGTAGGCCCCGCCGGTGAGGACGGGCAGGGTCTTGTGGCCGGAGTCGCAGCACATAGCGGCCCCCAGCGCCATGGGGTGCTTGCTGCCGCCGACCAGAAACTTCAGGTACGCGCCGTGGGCGTTGTCCACCAGAAGCGGGACACCGTGGGCGTCGCAGACCTTGGAAAGAGCCGCGATGTCCTGCATCCCGCCGAGGTAGTCCGGGCTGGTGACGTAGACGCCAAAGGGGGTTCTCCCCTGCCCGGAAAGCCGCTCCAGCGCCTGTTCCAACTGCCCCGCCGTCACCGGGCAGCTGCACAGCGCCCCGGCAGCTTCCGGCGCGGGCCAGAGCCACTCGATGTCGAAATCGAGGAGGGCGGCGGCGTAGAGCAGCGCCTTGTGGGCGTTGCGGGCGGCCAGCAGAACGGGCCGCTGCCCCGCCGGGGCCGCTTGCAGCGCAAGGCAGAGCATGGCCCGGATGCACTGGGATGAGCCCTCGGTGCTGTAATAGGTGTGGGCCGTGCCGAACAGCTTGGTGGCGTTGGCTTCGCTCTCCGCGATGATGCCCTCGGCCTCGTACAGCTCGTCGGCACCCTTGATCTCGGTGATATCGGCATCCTCAAAGCCCAGCAGCTTCTGGCCCTTGTGGCCGGGCATGTGGAGCCGGGAGGTGCCGGACTTTGCGTAGCTGCGCACAAAGTCCACGATGGGCGTGGTCATGCTCATTCGCAGGCTTCGCCGTCGGCACAGGCATTGCAGGTGGAACCCAGCTCGATGGGCACTTCGATGCCCTGTGCTGCCAGCTCCTGATTCTTCGCCACTTGGATCATGATGGCGCACTCCATCCGCTTACGGAACAGCTCACAGCCGTACTCGTACACGCCGGTGATGCTGCCGGTGGCGTGGTAGGCATTGGCCGCGCAGCCGCCGGAGCAGTAGAGCTTGGCCCAGCAGTCCTTGCACTCCGGGCGGGCGTAGGCGTTGCAGTGCTTGAACTCATCCCGCACGGCGGTGTTGGTGACGCCCTTCCAGATGTCGCCCATCAGGTACTTGGGATCGCCGACGAACTGGTGGCAGGGGTACAGGTCGCCCCACGGGGTGACGGCCATGTACTCGGTACCGGAACCGCAGCCGGAAATGCGCTTGTAGATGCAGGGGCCACCGGTCAGGTCGATCATGTAATGGTAGAAGGTGAAGCCGCGGCCCTCGCGGTCGCGCTTGATCATCTCCTTGGCAAGGAGCTCGTACTGCTCCTTCAGGATGGGCAGGTCCTCGGCGGTCAGAGCGCTGGGGTCCTCCGGCTTGCAGACCACCGGCTCCATGCTCAGCTCGGTGAAGCCGAGGTCGGCCATATGGAAGATATCGTTGGTGAAATCGGTGTTGAAATGGGTGTAGGTGCCGCGCATGTAGTAGCCCTTGTCGCCGCGCTTCTCCACGAACTTCTGGAACTTGGGCACGATGGTATCATAGCTGCCGTGGCCCGCGTAGTCCTTGCGGAAGCGGTCGTGCACTTCCTTGCGGCCGTCGAGGCTCAGGACGACGTTGTGGCACTCCTTGTTGCAGAAGTCGATGACGTCATCGTCGATCAGCATCCCGTTGGTGGTCATGGTGAAACGGAAGTTTTTGTTGTGGATCTTCTCCTGCTCGCGGCAGTAGGCCACCAGCTTTTTCACCATGTCGAAGTTCATCAGCGGCTCGCCGCCGAAGAAATCGACTTCGAGGTTGCGGCGGGTGCCGGAGTTCTCGATCAGGAAATCCATGGCCCGTTTGCCGACCTCAAAGCTCATCAGGGCGCGGTCGCCCTGATAGCGGCCCTGCGAAGCGAAGCAGTAGGAGCAGTTCAGGTTGCAGGTGTGAGCCACATGCAGACACAGTGCCTTGACCACAGTGTTGCGGTTCTTGAAATCGAAGGCCATGTCGGCGTAGGTGTCGGGGCTCCACAGCTTGCCCGCCTGTTCCAGCGAAGCCACATCCTCCAAGCACTGACGCAGGTCGGCCTCGGTCACATCGGGGCGGTCGCCGTACTTTTTGAGCATGGCGGCCACGATCTCGTCCGCGGAGTGCTCCTTGTACATTGCGATGACATCATACGCCACATCATCCACCACATGCACCGAGCCGCTGCAGGTATCCAGCACGATGTTATAACCGTTCAATTGATACTGATGTACCATTTTACTCTCCATTCCATTATTCCATAAAAAAATGCCGCCCGGCAAAGGCGGCATCCGATTGGCAGAAATTACTTGTTGCTGTTCTCGCACTTCTGGTTTGCCACGCCGCAGGAAGTCTTGCAAGCGGACTGGCAGGAAGTCTGGCACTCGCCGCAGCCACCGGTCACAACGCTCTTGGTCAGGTCACGAGTAGCGATCGTCTTGATACGTTCCATAATATATAACCTCACTAGATCATAAAGTTTTATGCGCGGAACCCTCCGCACACGATGTTACCTTTATGTAGGATAGCACACATCCTACCCAATGTCAAGATTTTTGTCGCAGAAAGCGGGGATATTCTCCATCATTCTAAAGGCTGGTATTTTTTCAAAATCGTGTGGAGCCCCAGCTCCCGCGCTTTGGCCAGTAAGTACCGGTAGCGGCACAACAGCGCCTGACGCTCGTAGATGCGCTGTTCGATCAGGTCGGTGTCCACCTCCAAGTCAAACATCATCTCGTTGCGGTGCAGACAGAACAGGCACTCCTTCAGCTCCTCCTCCAATTCCGGGTGGTAGCGCTCATGCTCCGAATCCCGCGGGATGCGGTTCGAAAGATACGTTTGCGGTTTTTGCTGGGTCGTCATCATGCAGCTTCCTCCTCTTTGTACGCTGAAGATTTTACGCTTTGGTTTTCAGTATATGCAGGGAGAGCGCAAAGGATGACGGTTGATGTAAGCCGCACAACAAGAAAAGCCAGTGACAAGATTCGCTCTAGTCACTAGCTTTTAAGGTGTTTTTACTCTTCTACGAGGTCAGCATATTTTACTTCGATGCGGGGGAGCTCATCGGTTGTACTGGTCAATGCTCTGGTGATTTTCTCAAGACCAGTAAATTCACCATAAACAACGATGATGTCATCGTCCAGAATTTTCACCGCGTCGTCGCCGCGCTTATCCAGCATATAATATTCATCGTCTGCGTAGAATCCATATCCACTGTTATCCGTATAAGTTCTCCACGCCTTTTCGGTGCCGGAGAAATTGGTTTCGATAATCTGCGAAACCTTAACCTTCACAGCGATCTTCTCTCCCACATACTGATCCGGGTAACGGCAAAGTTCCTTGTAGTCTATGCTCTGGCATTCAGCCTTATAATCGTCCTCACTGATTTCAGGTTCAGATTCAGCCTGTTCAATCGACGATGCAGTAGACGCACCACTCGTTTTCGTCGAGGTCGCTTTGCTGTTGCTCGAATCGCCAGAACTGCTTCCAGAACCTCCAATAACGGATAGAACAACAATCACAATAATAAGGATGAACCACCACCGTTTATAAATCGGCGGCTTGTTTTTACCACCGCAGTGCGGGCACACTTTTGCGCTCGCTGCAATTTCCGCGCCGCAGTGCTTGCATGTCGTCATTTTGCTTTTTCCCATTTTATGAGTTCCTCCCGTTTTTAATGTATAATAGCCCAAATTCGGGCTATGTTTTCTTTAGTATAGCCCGTTATCGGGTAATTGTCAATGTACGGCTATGGTCTTACCATTCAATTAAAGTAACTTTTGGATGGTGTATTCTATGATTTCCTATCAACCGCTCTGGGCTACGATGAAAAATCGTGGAATTTCACAGTACAAACTTATCAAGGATTACCATTTCAGCACCGGCCAACTCGACCGCTTACGCAAAAACGACAGCGTAAGCACTAACACCTTGGATATGCTTTGCTCTATTTTAGATTGCAAACTTGAAGAAGTCGCTGTCTATCTCCCCGACGAAGCAGATTTCTCGAATTGAATTTACAAAAACTCCATCGAAATTCATCGAGTTCACCTCAAACAAAAAAGATTTTTGATTCTTGTATTCCTCTACTTTTTCGTCAACAATAAAGCCGCTGAGCGTCTGCCTTACACAGAATCACCAGCGCGTTTTCTCTTTTTTCAAATCCCCCGGACGCAAATAAGCCGCCCAGCGAGACCGTAAGGTCGCTGGGCGGCTTATTTCGCGTTTATAGACAGAAAAAATCTATTTTCCTGCTTCTTTTAACTGTGCGATTACGAAAATCATCTGTCTTAGGCTCCAAAGAAAAAATACCAATCCTATAATAATTGTTCCAATTTCGGTTTTGGCAAGAATAATCTGTATCTTTTCTGGTACATCAAGTAAAATCATCCCCAACGCAGAAACAATCGATATCATATTGTGTGCTATTCCAATAAACGCCGCCCAATACATATCATCCAAATAATTGTAATCCCAAAGACGTTTTACTTGTTCTTTATCAATCGCTGAGATTAAAATACTGATACCTGTAAACAAAAAACCTCCAATAGTTGCCGACATCGAAATCACATTATAATGGAAGTCAGTATTACACCTCATAAAATTGGAAACATCAAAGTATTGACAATGAAGTAGGGCATAGGAAGCCACAGTCGCCCCAATAAAGCCGACCGCTAAACTTATTTTGTTTCTCAGTTTTATTGTCATTTCTATCCCCTCCCTCTTAGACTATTAATCACGGCTATATCTCACTAAATCAAATTTATTTGCGCTATATGTTTCAACAAGGATTTTCTTAAAGTCGTTTGGTGCAAGTGTTTCAATATCATCTCTTTCAAACTTTACTGTTTTCGTAAAGTTTTCCTGTAACAAGTCGTATTCTTCCGATTTTTCATTAGCATCTTTCGCATTAGCACTAAGGCCCTTCAATTCGCCACCAAACTTTGTTTTGATAGCTTCAATGGCTTTTTCTAACAGGTTACTATCTTTGAACAAACTTTTATTCCGCCGTCCAACAATTTTGTACGTTGCTGTCCGTGTTCGAATATTTTTCATTTCAGCAAACTGTGGCTTATGAAGACCAATGTCACTAAGGATCTGGTCTTCTGGAACCGCAACTGTTATTGTCAGCTTACTAATGGTACTTTTCTTTACAAGAGTTTCTAATACATCACGAGTCATGATTGCAGCTAGTTTTGTCGTCATTCCTCCCTCATGTAAAAAAGTATTATCAAACAAATTTCGTAAAGTCGAAACTCTAGGTGCTCCGCTAATACTAATATAGCTTACAATACATGTCGTAAAATCAATATAGCAATAGGTAAACAATTCCAATAGCTGATTAGCACTCATTGGAACATTTTCCGTTTCCAGAGTAACTTTATCACGAAGCGCAACCGTATTAGCCGGGTTGGGTTGACCTATTTGTAGGAACGCATGATGTTCAGAATAGTCTAACACTTCTACAAAATCATTTCCATCAGAAATCGCCACATTAGTCACTTTATGTCCATTTCCCAACGCACGCATTTTATTTTCATATATTATCTTAAAATTATTTTCAATTTCTTCATTAGTCAGGTTAATGATTCGATGTGTCCGTGTCCCCGGTATAGGCTCACTTTTTTCAATCGATAGCCGATAAAAGGAAATCTTTCTGCTTTTCCCTGCCATAAACTTCTCTCCTTATCAATAGAATATCAAAATTCAGGTACGACAAATCGGATTTTCAGCAAGATTTCAATTTTTGCTGACATTTTTCTTATTATAGCACACTTTTGTCTATCGTAAATAGCCATTCCCCAATTACACAACACTGACAGTCTGCCGCTCGCAGAATTCATCAGTAGGTTTCATGAGTCTTCAAATCCCCCGGACGCAAAAAATCGGCACCCGCTTTTCCAGCGAGTGCCGATTTTGTTACCCTATCATTGCTTTGATTCTTGGCGCAGGTTTGGCGCAAATCCGCTTTCGCGTGCTCCAAAAATCAAGGATTCATGCGGTTTTTAGGCAGTTATTAGTACATGCCGCCCTTCCAAACCACACTTTTGGAGCCGAATCACGAATATCGGGAAACGTAGACTTTTGTAGAATTATCAAGGCCACAAGCCGATTTTTCCAGATTCTCCGTTTTTGCACGATCCACGCTTTTCTACGCAAATCTACGCCAC
>QWCB01002977.1_pt1 | contig 21115 bp, 15 predicted proteins | sample 1972511 | NCBI WGS metagenome assembly QWCB01 (sample SAMN09866719, study PRJNA288562) | Human gut metagenome isolate term5_stool, whole genome shotgun sequencing... | isolation source: gut | host: Homo sapiens | place: USA: California | reverse complement strand
CTGGTGTTGTCCTTTGGATAGAAGTATAGGACAAGGGTCTTGCCTTCGAAGTCCTTTAGACTTAGTTCACCCTTTGTAGAATCTAATTTAAAATCCATTATTCTTCATCTTCCTCTTCTTCGATGATTGTATCTAAGAAGTCTAGTATTCTTTCGTATTCTTCGTCTGATTCGATTTGGTGAAGAGATACTTCATCATCTTCTAGTTCTTCATATCCGAATACGATGATTTCATCTTCTAGTTCTCCTGACATTGGAACTAGTGCAATATATTCGTTTCCTTCAAATTCGAAGACTCCTAGAGCTTGACATTCAAGTTCTGTATCATCTTCTAATGTTAGTACCATTGTTTCAATTTCTTCATTTTCTAAATCGTGATCATGGTCGTGTCCGCAGCCACATCCGCAACCGCAATCTTCGTGATATACTTTTTTCATATTTCCTCCTATTTATCTTTTGTATTTTTTAAAACTTCTTTTAAAAGTTCATATACTCTCTTTGTTGAGCTGATGGAGAGACTTTCTCCAGGTGCGTGTATCCCTGACATGCTAGGTCCTATAGATACCATGTCTATACTACCTATAGTTTCTTTAAATATCGCGCATTCGAGACCTCCGTGGATTGCATAGAATTCAATGTTTTTGTTGAATAATTTTAAATATGAATCTGCAACTAGATCTCTCACTTCCGAATGGTCTTCATATTGCCATTCTGGATAGTTGGATACGACTTTATATTCTGCTCCAAATGCTTCTGCAAGTATCTTATTCTTGTCTGATAGAAATTCTTTTAGACTTCCTCTAGATGATCTAAGGGTAGAGATGATCGTAAGTTCGTCATCTTCTTCTCTTATTACTCCTAGGTTTGAGCTAGATTCCACAAGTCCAGGAATATCTTTTGAAAATGTCAAGACTCCGTTTGGAATTACATTTAGAACTGAGATAACTTTGTCCTTTAGTTCGTCTTTGTAATGGTATTTTTCCTCTTGTGAAGCTTCGAAGTTGAGCCTTACATCTGGATCTATCTTTCCAAGTTCCTTTACATATTCTGCGTTAAGCCTGATTATAAGAAGTCTTACTTCGTTTAAATCTTCTGGCTTTATGGCAAGTTTTGCAGATGCTCTTCTAGGAATTGCATTTTCTTTTACTCCGCCATTTATGGAAATTAGTTTGATATCGAATTTTTCATTTAATCTGTATAGAGCCCTTGCAAGTCTCACAATAGCATTGGCATAGCCTTTGTCGATGCTTGTGCCACTATGACCGCCTTTAAGTCCGCTGATTGAAAGTTCGTAGAAATCTCTTGTATCTTTGAATTCTTCCCTTTCAATCTTGTAGATTAATAGTGATCTTTGACCTCCTGCACAGGCAACTGTAGCCACTCCTTCTTCTTCAGAGTCAAGATTAATAAGTCTTTTCGCTGTAAGTGGACTGCTATCCAAATTTCTTGCGCCGGTCATACCAGACTCTTCGTTGGTGGTGAAGAGACATTCGAGCCTTGGATTTTGTAAGTTTTCTTCGTCAAGTAGGGCAAGCATCATTGCGACTGCTACCCCATTATCTGCTCCAAGGGTGGTTTCTTTAGCTATGATTAGGTCCCTATCGACTATAAAATCTATAGGATCTTTTGAAAAATCGTGTTTGCTTTCAAATATTTTTTCACAGACCATGTCCATATGGCCTTGCAAAATGATTGGCTCCACATCTTCGTATCCAGGAGATGGTTTCTTTACAATGATTACATTGTTTGCCGAGTCTCTATAGTGTTCTAGATTTCTATCCTTTGCAAATTTACATAAATAATCTGCTATCTGTTCTTCATGCATAGAACATCTAGGTATTTTAGTAATTTCTTCAAAGTAATAGAAGAGTTTTGCAGGTTCTAAGTGTTTTAGTTTTGACAAAAATACTCCCCCTTCTATTTAATTATACTCTAAAGTAAGTCACTATTCACCTACTTTGTATAATTTATTTTTCTAAAGCTTTATATGACAATAGCCATCTGGATTTTTGTCCAGGTAATCTTGGTGATAGTCTTCCGCCTCGTAGAAATTTTCAAGCTTCATAACCTCTGTTGCAATTGGCATTTTGTAGTCGCCTTTTACATTTTCTATGAAGTCTTCTATGATTTCTCTGTCGCCTTCATCAGTGTAGTATATTCCAGACCTGTACTGACTTCCTATGTCTGGTCCTTGTCTATTTATAAGTGTTGGGTCGATTACTTTAAAAAGTGCTTTTAAAATCTCTTCCAAAGTTATTTTTTCTTCGTCATATATAATCTTAACCGTTTCTGCAGCGTCTGTTCTGCCGGTGCAGACTTCTTTGTAGCTTGGGGACTTTAATCTTGAGTTTGCATAACCAACTTCTGTGTCAACTACTCCGTCCATTCTCTTGTAGTAGGCTTCTACTCCCCAGAAACATCCTCCTGCTAGGTAGATTTCTTTCATCTTATTTCACTTCCTTTAGGGCATCTATCGCTTCATCCATGTCGTTCTTTTCAAGTATATCTTCAACACTTTTAATGGTATCTTCAATATACTTTGGACTTAAATCTAAGATATATTCAACTGATAGGTTCTCAGCAAAATTGTCCGCAACCTTTTTAAGAAGTATATCTTCCACCTGTCTTTGGATATTGTAGTCGATGTCCTTATCTTTAAATACATCTATGAATACGAGAGAAAATTTATATCTCAAGAAATATAAAAATTCTTCGAAACTTTCTGCGTTTGATCCTTCTTCTATGATGAATATGATTTTGAAAAACATATTCCAGAAGAGATCTTCGTTTATTACATTTATTAGACTTTCCCCTACGGATCTGGTGAAACTGTCCACATATGTAGGCGGCCTGTCAAAGGTAATGTAGCTTTCTAGATCCATTTCCATATTGGAAATAGAGGTGATTCTATTTAGAAGTTTGATAAACTGATCTCCATAGGAGAGTTCCTTTTGTTTTACGCACTTCATAAATAGGTAGTCTACGATTACGTCAGTGTTGTTTTTAAAATTTATAACTATTCCCAGCTCTTCTCTCACCTTTGTGTTAAACACGTCGTGGATAATCTTAGATAGAAGTATTTTAAGTTGCTTCTTGTTGTCTTCATAATTTTGGGCATCCATACTTTCCACATGGTTGTAAAGAAGCATAAGCTGAGTATCAATCATGATTAGGTTCGTCCTTATGGAACCTAAAATATCCCTGAAGAAATTTTCAGTGATCATGTAGTTGTAATTTTTATATAGGACCTTGTGGTCGATTTCTCCCCAGAATACGTTGACTATTGACTTAACTTGAAGTTCAAAGCGTAGGTTTCTACCACTTTTAGTCTTGAAAAGTCCGTCAATCTTGTAAATTCTAAAGCCGTTTTTTTGAGTCATCGGCTGTTTGTCTGAGAGTTTAAGTAGGATTCTTCTATCAATATTATTGGTATTGTAGTCATTATCTATGTAGACACAGAAAATTTCCTTAATCTTATTAAAGATATCCACTTCATCTTTATTGAATCTACATTCGATTCTAATACCGATTAAATCCTGCATCTCTAGAAGTGTTTCTTCCGGAGACATCCTGTCTAGATAATAATTATTTCTGACGATTTTCTCTTTTACAGAGGATCTACTTTTAACTCTGTAAGAAATATTTACAAATCCCTCTTCCTCTTGAAATTCTTTTCTAAAGAAATTTGAAATATCTCTAGAGGCATCTAGCAAAAGATCGTAGTTCTTTCCTAAGCAAGAAAGAGTTTCATCTATAAAATTAAAAAGTTGTAGTTTCATATACTCCTCCGCTTACTATATACCCAAAGGGCTTAGTTGCCCTTTGAGTTTTTAGTAACATTGTATTTTTTGTATAGTCTTTCTACAGTGTGTTTATAAAGATCTTTTTCTTTTTCTCTTCTTACAAGTCTTTCGATGTCTGGTTTAGCTTCTTCAAAAGTTCTTACGGATTCGTCGTTCTTGTTTGTAACTTTTATGATGTGGTATCCAAACTGAGTCTTAACAGGATCAGAAATTTCTCCTACTCCCATGTTAAAAGCAGCATCTTCAAATTCTTTTACCATTTGACCCTTTGTGAACACGCCTAGATTGCCACCATTTTCTTTAGATGGACAGTTTGAATATTCTTTTGCAAGTTCTTTGAAATCTGCTCCATTATTTAATTTTTCTTTGATTTCCTTAGCGACAGATTCATCTTCAACTAAGATATGTGAAGCTTCTACAGAAGCGTTGTTCTTGAAATTGTCCTTGTGATTATCGTAGTAATTCTTTAGATCTTCGTCAGTTATCTCAACAGTTTCTAATAATTTCCCAAGGGCATAGGATTTTAAAAGAGTTTCCTTTGTCTTTTCCAATACTTTTACAAAATCTTCGTCCTTGTCCATTTCCTTTTCGATAGCTTCCATGTAGATCATCTCTTGGTAAATGAGCTCATCTACGACTTGATCCATCATATTGTTTTGAGTAAAGTACATTCTCGTATTTGGATCTAGTTGGGATAAAAATATATTTAAGTCTTCGTTTGTTATTTCTCTATCGTTTACTTTTGCTAAAATTTCTTTATTCATGTTACCTCCTATATGTGAATATTCTATCATTTATAGCAAAACTCTTCAAGATACGAAGCTTTTGTGGTAAAATAATTTAACAGGCAAAAATCTTGAAGCGCCAGAACCTTTTTGGTTGACGAGGAGTGAGATCATCGAAAATTCGGCGGATGTCTCAAAGGTACCACAGCCTAAGTGCCATACAAATATGCGAGTAATCGCAAAACAAAATTGGCAAAGTGGGGCCGAGTAAATTTATCGGAGGTAATTATGTGCGGAATTGTTTGCTATGACGGAAAACAAAATGCATTAGACATAATTGTTAATGGATTAGAAAAATTAGAGTACAGAGGTTATGACTCTGCTGGTATCTCAGTCATTCATGACGGAAAAATAGAAACCATAAAAAAAGCAGGAAGACTAAATGTACTTGAAAATGAAATAAAAAATAGAAATTTAAAATATGTACCTACAACAGGAATCGGACACACAAGATGGGCAACCCACGGTGTCCCAACGGATGAAAACGCCCATCCACATGTATCCATGGATGGAGTAATTTCAGTAGTACACAACGGAATAATCGAAAACTACATGGATTTAAAAGAAGAACTGCTAAATGACGGTTACAAATTTAAATCAGACACAGATACAGAAGTAGTAGCAGGAATAATTGCAAAATACTATGAAAATAATCTTTTGGATACAGTCCTAAGAGTAAGAAAGATGCTTGAAGGATCCTATGCAATTGGAATCCTATCCAACCACGATCCAGATACACTAATAGCTATGCGTCACGATGCACCGCTAATCGCAGGACTAACAGAAGACGGCATCATCGTAGCATCAGACATCACATCCATCATCGAATACACAAAGAAAGTAATCTTCTTAGAATCAGGAGATTTAGTATATTCAAACAAAAAAGAATATAAAATCTTTGACAAAAATGACAAGGAAGTAGAAAGAGAAGTAAAGATTATCGACTGGAACTATGAAAAGGCAACCAAAGAAGGTTATGACCATTTCATGATCAAGGAGATAAACGAACAACCTAGAGTAATAAAAGAAGCCATCTCTCTAAGAGTAAAAGATGGATTTATAAACTTAGAAAATGGATTTACAAAAGAAGAAATAGAAAAATTCTCAACCATCTACGTAGTAGCATGCGGAACAGCACACCACGCAGGAGAAGTAGGTAAATTTGCAATCGAAAAATTTGCAAAGCGTCCAGTATATGCAGAAATCGCATCAGAATTTAGATACCAAAATCCATTTATAGATGAAAATTCGCTTCTAATCGTAGTATCTCAATCAGGAGAAACAGCAGACACATTGGCAGCAATAAAAGAAGCCAAGAAAAGAGGAGCAAAAGTACTATCAATCACAAACGTAGTAGGCTCATCCATAGATAGAGAATCAGACAAGACTATCTACTGCTATGCAGGACCAGAAGTGTCAGTAGCATCTACAAAGGCGTACACAACACAACTAGTAGCACTATACTTCTTGGCACTAGACTTCGCATACAAAACCGGCAAGATGACAGAAGAAGAAGTAAGAGAAGTAATAAAAAATCTAAAAGAAGTACCAGAACAAATAACAGAAATCTTAAAAGATCACAGCACAATAGAAGAAATCGCAAAAGAAATAAAAGACGCAGAATCATCATTCTATATAGGACGAGGCATCGACTACCTATCAGCAAAAGAAGGAGCACTAAAACTAAAAGAAGTCACCTACATCCATGTAGAAGCATTCCCAGCAGGAGAACTAAAACACGGATCACTAGCACTAATAGAAGATAGAACACCAGCATTTGCAATCGCAGGAAATAAAGAACTCCTACCAAAGACTCAATCAAATATCAAAGAAATCTCCGCAAGAGGAGGATGGGTATACGGAATAGGAATCGATGACGATTTACAAATGTTAAAAACAACATGCAGAAAAGTAGTAATCCTACCAGAAAATATGGATATACTAATGCCGATCTTAACAGCGATCCCAATGCAACTACTCGCATACTACACATCAGTAGCAAAAGGAATCGATGTAGATAGACCAAGGAACTTGGCAAAATCCGTAACAGTTGAATAAAGTTTAATAGAAATTAATAGAAATAGTGAGGAACGCCTCACTATTTTTTTGTGTAAAAAAAACAACCAAACTTATCCCCACAAGGGTGACTGTGTTCCTTTTGGTTATCCTTTTAAATAAAATTTATAGGTGGTCGTCACCCTGAGCGAAAGAGCCGCTAGGCTCTGGAGTCGAATGGGTATAACCTCCGAGGGTTAAGTCTTTACAAATGAAATAATTTTTGGCAGAGCCTCTCGGATATGGAAGCAGATTGCTTCCGCTACGAAAATAAAACATTCCTAAATTTTATATAAAACTTCAGAGACAAAACTTTCCTCCGACCTATCCCATAGAATCCTTAATCACAAGCCTTTTTCAGAGAGATCCATTGCCACCACAAGTGATTTTTGCTTTCGGCGTTAAGAAATTTTCCACTGTCTGAGCGTAGCGAGTTTGGAAAATTTTAGCCGAATAAGAAAATCACTACCAAAACCTCTTAATGCGAGGTGGGTAGAGGGAGCTCGAGGGAGAAGGGAGGAAACTGCGAGTCTCGAAGAAAAAACCGCAGGTTTTTTTCGAGAGACGTTAATTCCCTCCCTCTCCCTCGTAAAAAAAGATTTGGAGAAGAAAGAATAGGGTTTAAAGAAGTGTAGGATATTTATTTACATTTATTTTTTATAATCTTTGAAACTTTTCATTTGCCTTGAATTGGCTAAATACAGCTTATACCCGTTCGACTCACTTCGTTTGCTCAGGGTGACTGTAGTTGGGAAAAGAATTTTTATATTTTTTGGAATAGATTGGTTAAATATGGGTCAGATCCTTCGAAGCCCTAGCCGAAATCTTTGATTTCGTAGCAGGTCTCGTGCAAAGAGTTCCAAAGAAGACGAGCATTGCGAAGTCTGATTTGCAGAACTCGACTGCCTCTCAGGGTGACTGTGTTCCTTTTGGTTATCCTTTTAAATAAAATTTATAGGTGGTCGTCACCCTGAGCGAAAGAGCCGCTAGGCTCTGGAGTCGAACGGGTATAACCTCCGAGGACCTAGTCTTGACAACCAAATTATTTTCGATACAAAAAATTAAGCAATTCTTCCCCGCCAACAAAATACACACATCAATAGACTTTTTTATTAATTTTTCTTATAAATATACACTGATCGAAAACGCCCTATTGAACCTGACCAGTTCTAAGCTGAAAAACATGGAACAAGACGGTATCAACACCAAGTTTTGGGAGAATATAAAATCCGACGCAAAGACCTACTCCACCATTTTAATCGGTGACTACTTTGCAAATGGTATCGGCGTTTTATCTCTGTCTGTTTATTTTTTTAACCATTTCGGAAAATACTACGAATTTTTAGGTGCTCTCATCTCAATAATCTGTGTCATCGTCATGGGAGAGTCACTTCCTAAGCGTCTCGGCAGACAGTCCGTAGAGAAAATCCTTAGAAAAAACGCCAAGTTTATAAAAGTTTCAAATATACTTCTAAGACCGATGGTTCTATTTATCGAAGCCATCTCAAGACTAATACTTACCATTACCAAGGTGGGCAAGGTCAGCGAACCTCTAATCACCGAAGAAGAGCTAAAAGATTTTGTAAGCCTATCAATGGAAGAGGGCATCATCGACAAATCTGAAGTGGGAATAATCGAAAATGTCATGGGATTTAAAGACTGTTTTGCAAAGGACATCATGACTCCTCGTACGGACATCGTGAGCCTTTCCCTCGATGCAACCTATGACGATATCAAAAATATTATTAAAGAAGAATATTTCTCTAGGATGCCTGTCTATGACGAGGATCTTGACAATATCGTCGGCACCCTATATGTAAAGGATTTATTCGCGGTGGACTTCGTCGGAACCCTTCGTGACAACAAGGATATCTTAAGGGAAGCGAACTTTACCTATGAGTACAAACCTGTGTCCAGTCTATTTACAGAGATGCGCCACAAAAAGATTTCCGTTTCCATAGTAAGCGATGAGTACGGCGGCACCGAAGGTATGATAACCATCGAAGACATCTTGGAAAAAATCGTCGGAGAAATAAACGACGAGTATGACGAAGAAGAAGATATGGACATAATAAAGCTCTCCAACAAGAGATACCTGGTGGATGGTTCAACGAACTACGAAGATCTAAACCATGTACTAGATACGAACCTTAGCTCCGATGAGTTCGACTCTGTGGGAGGAATCGTCATCGAGAAGATCGACAGGTTCCCTAAAAAGGGAGAAAATATTGAAATAGACGGAATAAACTTCCACATAGAAGAAGTATCTAAGAATAGAATCGACAAAGTAATCGTCGATTTAACAAATAAAAAGAATTAAAAAACTCGGGTAGACCCCGAGTTTTTGTTTGCAAATTTTTATAATTACAAATCCTATGCAAATTGTACTAAATTATATAAATTACCATTCTTTCTAACAATACCTAATATACACAAAATTTTATATTTTCCCCAAACAAATCTTTGCAAAATTTCACTAAAAAAGAGCCTCTAAAGGCTCTTTTAATTTGTTATTTATTTTTTTAGAATTTCTAACCAAGTTTCAGGAATAGTTCCCTTTTCTCTTTGATATTCATGAGTGTTAGCTGCTTCCATAATTTCATAGTAAGCCCAGTGACTTTCGTTTATGTCTGTGAACTTAACCACATCCTTATGAACTTCAACCATTCCCTTGAATGTTACATTACGATCTGCATAATTATTTAGAATTGTTGCAGCTTCTGCTCTTGTAATAGTAGCATCTGGTTTGAAAGTTCCATCTGGATAACCTTTTATACGGTCGTTTCCATAAGCTTGGTTAATCGCTTCTTCATAAACGTGACCTTTTACATCTGCAAATGGAGCTACCTTATCATTCTTCTTATCGATGAAGAATAGTGCTCTTGCAAATTCTCCACGAGTTATAGGTTCGTTTGGACGGAAGTCTCCATCTTTGTCTGCGAACATCAAGTTCTTAGCAACAACAGCATTTATAGCTGTGTTGTACCATGCTGAAGGAGTATCCTTGAAGTTAGGCTTCATGTTGTTAGACATGTCTAATTCAGCAAGTCTTGCAATTAATGCTGCAGCCTCTGCTCTAGTGATAAGTCCTTCTGGACGAACAGTGTGGTCCTTGTATCCATATAGATACTTGCGGTGTAGTCCTCTTTCGTATTCTACTTTAGGTTCAGCTGGTTTAACCTCGCTTGAACCAAACCAAATTGGCCACCATGGATTGTATACTTGTGAATCTGGATTTGGTTGAGGGATAGGATCTTGTCCCTTATCTTTCCAAATAGCTCTTAGAACAGTGTTCTTTGTAATTTGAATTGATATTCCAACAGGTTTTGTTACTCCATCAACTTCCCATCCTGCAAATTCTTTTCCTTCAGGTGCAGTGTACATATATTCTGGAAGACTCAATATCGCTGGTAGTACATAGAATTGGTTCTTAATTACAATTGAACTGCTTTCCTTATTACTTCCATCGTTCTTTTCAAGTTTTACTTCAACCGGTGTTTCAGTTGCTTCTCCAGATTTTGCTTGATTATTATTCGCAACTGCTGTTACTGGTTCTTCTAATTTGTAATTACCTTTCGGAATAGTAATAACTCCTGAAGAACTGTCTACAGTTTCTCCATTTTCAGCTTTAGTTGGATTCCAAACATCAGAACTCTTTGCCGCTGTTGCAGTTTTTTTATTTCCACTTGAATCTTTATAATTTACAGTTACTGATGTTACATCTCCCTCAGTTGGAGGTGTAATAATTAAATTGCCATTAAGATCAACTGAAATACTAGGATTTTTTACATTTTGAGGTGGATTTGGTGTTGTAGTTTTATCTTTCCATTGAGCTACTACAGTTATATTATCTGTAACTGTTATCTCGTCTCCAACAGATTTCTTTTCATTACTTATCATCCAGCCATCAAATTCTTTGCCTTCTGGAGCTGTAAATCCATTTGATGGTAGAATATATTTTTTATCCTTTTCAACAGTTTTTTGGACCATACTGCCAGTGCCACCATTTCCATCAAAAGTTACATTAAATTCAACTTTTGCTGGTTTATCTGTCCATACGGCTTTTACTTCTGTGTCGCCATTTACTGTGATTGTTTCTCCAGCAGATTTCTTTTCTGTGCCTACCATCCAGCCATCAAATACTTTGTCTTTTGGTGCTTCAAAGCCGTTTTCTGGTAATGTATATTTTTCACCTTTTTTAACTAGCTTTTCTGGCATTGATCCTTTTCCTTCTGTTCCATTGAAGGTTACTTTGTATTCAATGTCTTTCCATGTTGCTGTTAGTGTTACGTCGCCTGTGATATCTATTTTATCCCCGACTTTTTTAACTCCATCTTGTCCTTCAATTTTCCAACCGGCAAATTCTTTGCCTTTTTCTGGTGTGAATGTAGGTTTTGGAAGTTCATATTTGCTGCCTTTGTTTACAGTTTTATCTTCCATTGTTCCACTTGCACCGGCTTCTGTTTGGAATTTCACCTTGAATTCGATTGGCTTCCAAATAGCTTTTACTACTGTATCTCCGGTAATTTTTATTTTTGCACCTGGTTGTTTTAATGTTGTGTCTTCTCCAACTTGCCAACCTGAAAATTGTTTGTTTTCTGGAGCTGTAAACGTATTTGCTGCTGGTAATACATATTCTGTATTTACTTTTTGAGTTACCTTATCTTTCGTTCCACCGCCAGTATTTGCATCAAAAGTTATGTCATATGTCTTTGTTGCTTTTGCTGTAAAACTTTGTTTGAGTCAGTTATAATAAAGTTTTCTGTAACTGAACCATTTTCGCCATTCCAAACTGGTTCTGTATATTTATCTATTGCTTTTACTTTTGAATTTATTAAATTGTAATAAGTTTCATTTAAGGTTTGATGTTTATATTCTTTTAGGTTAGTTTGTGGTTTAACCATGTATTTTTGATAAGATACAGGGTTATCCTTATTACCTTCAATTGCAGTACCATCTGTATTGTCGACTCTTGTCCCTTCACCTAGTTTGAACTCAACATCAACTGCATCAGCCGGAACCTTATCTTTTCTTTCCACGCTAGTTACATGGTTACTAACGTATAGGATTTGTTTTTCAACTACAAGTTCTGACTTATCATCAAAAGTAATTTTAATTTTACCTTCGAAGTCACCTTCATTAGATGTACTTCTTTTTTCTTCAGTTACATCTTCAAATTTTGCTTCTTTAAGAAGCTCATTTATTTTACCTTTGTTTTCTTCTGTTGCTGAATCTTTAGCTTTTACGCCGTCTTTCCAGTCAACTGTATCTTTAACCCATTTTTTCAAAACTACCGGGTCGAGACCACCAAGGGCTTCAACTTTGTCAGCTTTTGTTTCTTTTACAGTTAAAGTTCCAGGTTCTGAAGTAAGTGGTGTTTTATCGTCATCTGCTACCCCACCCTTATCTGTTACTGTAGCTGTTACTGTTGTATCGCCTTTTACCTTGTCTTTAGGAAGGGTTACAACGCCATTTTTATCGACGGAACCTTCGCCTTCAGTGATAGACCAAGTTCCATCATCAGCTTTTGTCGCTGTAGTTGTTTTTGGGCTACCATCTTTTCCTGTGTAGGACACAGAAATACTGCTCGCATCTGTATCTTTTTCATTTGGAGTGATTGTGATGTTTTTCTTATCTCCACTTAACGCAACCGTAGGTGCGTCCGGTTTAAGGTTTTTTAAAAGGTCTTTGGCTGGGATTTCATAGACTTTGGATTCTGCTTTTACTTTATAGGTTCCATCAGTATTTTTTTCGTAAATCGGATTGCCGTTACTATCCCAATCATTAGATTCCACATCATTAGGACTAATTATTGTAACGTTTCCGTCTTTATCGAACTCGATAAACGCAGGATCGGTTATAAATCCAGTTCCATCTGGTAATTTAGATACGCCATTTACCGTATTGGCATCTCGAATAGCTTTATCTATGGCTTTTTTATCGTCATCAGTTAATTTGTGAGGATCTCTCACGGCGACTTTGGCGGCAGGTGTTGTTACTACCGGCTCTTTCATCGCGCAAGAACGGAATTTATGTGGCTCTTTAACAATGATACCGAACTCTCTTCCGAGTTTTAAATCGTCATCTTTGACTGGGAAAGTAACTTTTTTGCCATCAATAGATATTGCTTGAGAAATTTCTTTTGGATTAGACTTATCTGCTTTACAATTTCCATTTTGACAAAATTTCTTGTCCTCTCCATCTGTGAAGTTTTTAATAAAATAAAATTTCGTACCTGTAGCAACCTCTTTAGCAAGTGTGACGATAATCTGTCCGTCTGTTACTTGAACTTTTTCTATTGTTGGAGCGGCAGATGTTTCTGTTACCTGTTTGATTTTTAGGTCAGTAGCTTCAACTTTGCCTGATGTTGATCCGTCTGTATAAGTTACTTCATAATAAGCATGGTTAATGCCATCAATAGTAAACTTAATTGATTTAATATCATTAACTATTGTTGAATTTACATCTTTCAACAATTGAACAGCTTCTGCATTTTCATCTTGATTTACAAGGTTGGCGTTTGTTTTTTCAATCCAGATTTCTCCACTCGGCATTGTAAGAGTAACTGAAGATGCCTTAGATGGTTGTGCAGTTACATTTACCTCCGGTGACTTATCTTCACCAAGTTGTTGGTAGACAGTAACTGTATCTCCTTCTGCAACTTCAATGTTATCTTCAGGTTTAGCTCCACTAGGTAGACTTACTGACCAGTTTTTTGAACTTATAGATGCCTCGGAAAAAGTTGCTTTAACAGTACCATCTTTAGCTTTTAATGTTACATGGACTGTTGCTATTACAATCTGTTTCTTTTTACCAACTTGAACTTTAGTTTTGTATACATTGCCTCCTGAAATCGTTGTGTCACCAATTAACACAGGATTAACAGTCGGTTCAGGTATTGTTGCTGCCATTACGTCCCATGAACCTACCAAGCTGGATAGCATCATGGAGATGACTAGCATATAAACACAGAGCGTCTTGAGTATTTTGTTTGTTTGTTCTCTCATTTTATTTCCCTTCTCTTCCTTCTTTATCTTTATCTTCTATTTGACAGAGATATTAATTACTAGTACAGATTTACTGTACCTATCTAACACTTAAATGATACCCAATTTATGCTATTTTATCAAGTTTTTTTAGATTTTGTAACCATAGTTTAATATTGCTTTTTATATTTTTATCCTGTGTATTTTTTATCAATTAAAAAAGAGCCACCTGGCTCTTAAATTTCTCATTATTTTATTCTATTATTTGCTCTTTATTTTTTAATTCTGCGAGGATTGCGAGATTTAAATTTTCTCTATTTATTTTCAAATCAAATTCTCTATCCTTTAGGAGTTCTCCGTCTATGTTTAGGTTTATTTCTTCTTTTAGTTCGATCTTTACTTTTTCTGCTCTAAAGGTTTTGATTTTGTCTTCGCAAAATATTTCACCTTTTTTATATTTTGGTATTAGTCTTATAATTTCTGGGACTGTTAAGTATTCTGCCAAGACTATTTCCATTTTACCATCGTTTAAGATACTATTTGGCGCTGGATTGAATCCTCCTCCGTAGTAGGAGCCATTGCAAAATGCACAGAGGGTGTAGTGTCCCTCTACTTTCTTGTCATCTATGGTCATCTTTAGATATTGTCCCTTATTGTTAAATAGTACCTTTAAGGTTGCAAGGTCGTAGATTCTCTTGCCTAAGAATTTATATTTCTTTGCATATTCCCTTGCGTATTCCAAGACTTGTGCATCGAGTCCTGTAGATGCGATATTTATAGATGTGTGGGTGTCATTTATCTCTATGGTGTCGATCTTCTTTATTTTCGGATCTATTAAATTTTCTAGGGTGAATTTTTCGTATTCAAATATTTTTGAAAAGTCATTTGCCGTTCCCATGGGGATGAGTCCTAGGGCTATGTCTGTATTTTTAAGTACATTTGCTATTTCACATAGGGTTCCGTCTCCTCCGCAGGCATAGACTATTCCCTCGTTGTTTTCTCGGGCAAATTCTTTCGCTGCTCTCTTAGCGTGGTTTTCATCTTCTGTAAAGACAAATTGGCAGTCTCTTATTAAATTATTCTCTGTGAAAAATTCTTTGATCTTTAAATGGAATTTATGGAAATCATTCTTTCCTGCTTTGGTGCTATATATAAATAAATATTTCATCTTCGCGGGAGTATCCTCCGTAGTTCAATTATTTCTACTATTTTAGCGAAATACATGAACTAATTATAACATAGATTTAATTTTACTTCCTACATAAAAAAAGAGCCTTGCGGCTCTTAATTTATAATTTATTTTGCAATTCTGTCTGTATCTCTTGCGATCATTAGTTCTTCGTTGGTTGGTACTACTAGAAGTTTTACTTTTGAATCGTCTGCTGAGATTACAGCTTCTTTTCCTCTTACGTTGTTCTTTTCTGTGTCAAGCTTGATTCCAAAGATTCCAAGTTTCTTTGCGATGTGTTCTCTATTTGAGATTGAGTTTTCTCCTACTCCTGCTGTGAACACGATAGCGTCTACATGGTCTAGTTCTGTCATGTATGATGCTACGATCTTAGCTACTTTTGAATCGAATTGATCTAGAGCAAGCTGACATCTTGCGTTGCCTTCTTTAGCTCCGTCTTCGATATCTCTGAAGTCTGATGATACTCCTGATAGTGCTAGAACTCCTGATTTCTTGTTAAGGATATCGTTCATTGCTTGTGGTGAAAGATTTTCTTTTTCCATTAGGAATGTAACGATTGCTGGGTCGATGCTTCCTGATCTAGTTCCCATGATTAGTCCTTCTAGTGGTGTAAGTCCCATTGAAGTGTCTTTACATTTTCCATTTTCTACGCATGAGATTGAAGATCCATTTCCAAGGTGGCACACGATTACGTTTAACTTATCCTTGTCGATGTTTAGGATTTCTGCTGTTCTTTCTGTTACATATTTGTGTGATGTTCCGTGGAATCCGTATCTTCTGATTTTGTATTTTTCGTAGAATTCGTATGGAATTGCGTACATATAGTTTTCGCCTGGCATTGTTTGATGGAATGCTGTGTCGAATACTGCTACTTGTGGCACGTCTTTCATGATTTCTTCGCAGGCTTTGATTCCTATGATGTTTGGTGGGTTGTGAAGTGGTGCTAGGTCTACGTTCTTTTCGATTGCCTTCATAACTTCGTCTGTGATTAGTACTGAATCTGCGAAGTCTTCGCCACCGTGTACTACTCTATGTCCTACTGCTCCGATTTCAGATACGTCTTTAATCGCTCCGTATTCTTTGTCTAGTAGGCATTCGATTACTAAATTGATTGCATCTTTGTGGTCTTTAAGTGGTTTTTCAATTACTTGTTTTTCTTTATCTTTTGCCTCGTGTTTGATTCTAGAACCTTCGATTCCGATTCTCTCTACGAGTCCTTTTGCTAGAACGTCTTCATTTGCTGGATTTATTAGTTGGTATTTTAGTGAAGAACTTCCGCAGTTAATAACTAGTATATTCATACTACCTCCCATAATTTTTTATCATTCTTATTATATCATAAATTTTAGATCTTAACTAATTTAGTATTACTTTTATGAATTCTACTCTATATAGTATAATAAATGTGGTGATACTATGCTAATTGCAATTATTGCGGAGTACAATCCATTTCACAATGGACATCTCTATCAAATAAATGAAATAAAAAATAAATATCCCGAGGCGAAGATAGCTGTCATTATGAGTTCGTCGTTTGTCCAAAGGGGCGAGGCAGCAATTCTAGATAAGTTTAGCAGAGCAAGATGTGCGATAAAATCTGGGGTGGATCTTGTAATTGAGCTTCCCGTTTTATTTTCTACTCAAAATGCGGAGGTGTTCGCTAAAGGTGCTGTGGGAATTTTAAAATATTTAAATCCAGATGGTCTTGCCTTTGGTTGTGAAAGTGATATTGATTTGCTTACAAAAATTATTTCCAAGGTGGATAAGATTGACGAAGATATTTTAAAAGATTCTCTTAACTCTGGGGAAAGTTATATGAAGGCGGTGGAGTGTGCCTGCGATTTTAACGACGAGGAAAGGTCTGCTTTTAAGAAATCAAACAATATTCTCGCCATGGAATATATAAAAGCTTGTAGAAAATGTGGTCTTGAAACAGAATTTATTCCGATTAAAAGGGTTGGTACGGAATATAACGATGACTTTTCGTCTGGAGAGTTCGCTTCCGCTTCCTATATCAGAGATCATATAGACTCTGGTTTTAAATTTATGCCGGAGTATTCTTGGAATGAGCTTAAACTTTTGCGAGAAGATAAATTTAGTATCTACGATATTTTTAGATTTAAGATGGTGGAAGATCCAAGTTTGTCTTCTTATCTTGACTACGAAGATGGAATGGAAAACTTGATCCTTAAAAATATTTATAAAGATTATGAGGATTTCTTGGAGTCTTGCACTTCTAAGAGGTATTCCCGCTCTAGAATTAAGAGGATTATCCTTTCAAAGGTGCTTGGGCTTGAGGGAGATTTAATCAGAAGAAATATTGGCAAGCCATACCTACGGGTGCTTGCGGCGAGTGATTCTGGTTTTGAAATAATTAAAAATTCGAAGGTGGATGTACTCGTTAATTTTAAAAATATTAGGGATGAGCGTTTTGAAAATATTCGTGAAATTTCTGATATAGAAGTGAAATCTACCAATTTTTACGAGCTTCTAAAAGGTGGCAAGCTTAGTCGTGATTTTACAGAAAATTTTATAAAATAGTAGCGAAATTAGGCAAAAAAAAGGGTTATAGAAATTCTATAACCAATTTTTTTATTTATTTTTATTTTTTATGTCGTCGAGAGTTTTCTGTAATCTGTCATACTCTTTTTTAAGTTCTTCTGTTTTGTATGTCTCTTTTAAATTATCTAGAATCTCTTGAGCTTCGTCAAACTTCTTGTCTACGACTTTTGCGTTCATGGTGATTCTCATGATATTTTCTCTGTAATAGGGATTGTCCATGTACTTTTCAAAGACTTTTTTCCCTTCTTCGTAGGACTTTCTAAATCCGTCGAAGTTCTTTTTGTTGTACTTCAAGGTGCACATGTTTATCCAGTAGATGATTTGGATATCGTCGGACTTAACTCCTTTTATATCTATTGATTTAAGCAAGTTTTCCGCCTTGTTAAATTCATCTAGGTTGATGTATGCGCTGGACTGATTTATTTTTAGAACTGATCTTAAATAGTTGCCCTTCGCCTTTAGGAGAAGTTTGTCCACTTCTGTTACAAAATCCTTGTATCTTTTTTGACTAAATAGTGGCATAAGCTTCTTCATTTTATTCATGTAAATTATGTTGTAACCGAGATTTATTCCGGCAACCAATGCAATTATAGTAATTGCAACCCAGAGATAATTCTTCTTTACGAGCTCTGGATCGATTTTAAATGTCTTGATAGTAACGACCATGAGTATACCAATGGTCACTCCGTATAATAAACTTTTCTTAAAACTCTTCATTTGTTTCCTTTCTATTTTTTAAATATTTCTTTATAAGATTAAATAAAAATATGAATAGACACACTGCTACTGCCGCCATAAGGAGTCTCTTTTGAATTCCTTCTTCCGTTGCTGTCGCCGCATATAGTGCTGCTACTATGATTGCAAATGTGTAGACAATGGTTGCTATGCCTATGATGATGGTGCGGAGTATCAATGAACGTTTTTTGTTGTACGCCTGCTCCAAAATGCTTAGCACGAGAACTATCATAAATCCTTTGAATATCATTTGCACCGCTTTTAAATTTGCAATTGTCATTATGATTTCTTTTAAGTTTTCCATACTTCCTCCTATATCTATATTAAATTATCAGGGGAAACTTTTCAATAAAATGGATTTTAAATTTTTATTTCAATCGGGTATAAATGAATTGGTGATAATATGGAATTTGTAAATTTATATACTAGGCAACACGAAAATAGTATCTATGAACTGGAGAGCAAGGGCATCATTACCAATAAAAAGCTATATGTGCAGCTACATATGTCAGATATCGCTCCGTTTTTCCTAGAAAGGTACGATTATTTTGTAAAGATGGTGGAAGGATTCGTCCCAAGGAATAATATTTCTGAGTATCCGATTTGGTGCAGCGTTTCTAAAAAGAATTGTCTAAAGCCCATCGACAAAGAGGTGGTCTATGCAATAAGAGTGCCTAAGGATGAGGTTATATACTTTGACGGCGGCAGATGGGATTTGGTTTTAAATAATCAGTACATACCTAAGGATGCTGCGGACGCGGAGGATTTTGAGTCTCTTTTAAAATCCTACGGACTCTCCCACACTTTTGATATCTTCGACAGGAAGTACACCGGTGCCTTTGACGATGTGAAGAAGAGAATATGGGACAGTTGGAAGAGAATTTTTGAAATCACTGACAGAAGTGAGTTTGTGGTACAAGCAAACTTATGGTGTATAAAAAAGGAATGGGTGAAGCATATTATCCGCCCTGGCGAAGAATTCTTCAAGATTGTAGAAGATATGGAAGAAACTTGGGTGAATTGATTTTGCCGGTAAGTTTTGAAATTTTGGAAATTTTGTCAGTTTGATAATTTTGTCAGTTTAAAAATTTGAAATAGAAATATTTTTTTATAAAAATTAAAGGAACCCTGGTGGATTCCCTTTTTTCATATTTTAATTTCCTTCCCAAATAAGTGTCTCTGGATGAGAGAATTTAAATTTTATATTTTTCTTTGGATTTATCTTTAGATTTAAAAATCCTTGTTCCTTTGTGTCCATACTGGTGTTGATCATGAGTTTTCTATATGGTTTGAAGCCGCATTTTTCTTGGACTCTTCTCGATTGTGTATTATTTTCAAAGTGTCCGCAGAGGAGAAAATCCAAATCCATTTCGTCAAATAGATAGTCACTCACTCTGTCCACAGCTTCTTTCATGATTCCCTTGCCCCAGTATTCCTTACTTAGAACAAATCCAAGTTCTCTTCCTTTATAATCTTTGAACTCCTCTAGTTTATCTTCGTCATTATATTTTTCTACTCCTAGAGAGCCGATTACTTTTTTATTTTCTTTTAGCAGGATGGCAAATGTCTTGTCGCTTTCGATAAATCTACTTAGAACGATTAAACTTTCGTCCTTATTTTCATGATGGTTCCAACCTGCCCTCTCTCCCACATCTGGAACAGATGCGTATTCATAGAAATCATCCAAATCTTCTAGTTTAAATGGTCGAAGGATAAGTCTTTCTGTTTCTAAAACTTTTCCATTTATTTTAAATTCTAAGTTCATTTTTAACCTTTATTTTTTATTTAACTACATTTTTCTTCCAATGATTTTAGCCACATTTCGTTGTAGATTCCATTTAGTTTCAAAAGTTCCTCATGGGTTCCTTCTTCAACGATTCTGCCCTTGTCAAGGACAATTATCTTGTCGCAGTTCATAATAGTTGAAAGTCTGTGGGCGATTATAAATGTGGTCCTGCCCTCTTGAATGGTTTTGATTGCATTTTGAATTAGACTTTCCGTTTCCGAGTCGATGCTCGCTGTTGCTTCGTCTAGTACCAGGATCTTCGGATTGTGAACGAGAGCCCTCGCAAAGGAGATGAGCTGTCTTTCTCCAAGGGAGTAAGTCATTCCTTTTTCTGTTACTGTGGTCCTTATTCCATTTTCAAGTTTGGATACGAAATCAGATGCTCCCACCTTTATAAGTGCGTCTTCCACCATATTCGCATCGATGCCTGGAGTGTTTAAGGATACGTTGGTCTCGATGGTTCCCATAAATAGGAATGGATCTTGGATGACAATGCTCATATCTTTTCTCAAATCTCTAAGGGACATTTTGCATATGTCATTGCCACCGATGGTGATCTCTCCACTACTTGGATCGTAAAATCTAAATAGTAGGTTCATAAGAGAACTCTTGCCGGCGCCGGTTCTTCCGACAATGCCGACGGATTGTCCTTCTCCAACCTTTACTGAAAGATTGTGAAGCACCTGTTCCCCTTCCACATAGGAGAAGTCCACGTCTTTAAATTCCACATCCCCCGCAAGATCTACTCCATTGTCGGTTAAATCTTCCAATGGTAGATCCACATTGAACATATTGAATGCGTGTTCCGCTGCTGCCATTGACCTTTGGAATGTTCCTATGCTCATCATGGTGTTGTTGATATTGTCGAAGAACTGGGTGGTGTAATTTATAAATATATAAATCATACCCACATTGGCGAAGTCCTCTCCCCTAAGAGTTCCAATTCCAAAATAGATTATTACTAGGCTCAGGGTTAGATTTTTCATCGTCTCTGAGAAGTTAAATCCAAGATAAGCAGCAAGCATGGAAAGCCTGCGATCTTCTTTAAATGCACTTTCGTTAAGATTGTCAAACTCCTTCTTCTTTTTATCCTTTCCGTTGAAACTTCTTATAACATCTATGGTTCCAATGGTTTCGTTGAATGTGGAGTTGATTTCTGATACGTACTGTCTGACCTTGAAACTGGCATCCCTCATTATCTTTGCATAGATGTAA
>QWCB01001631.1_pt1 | contig 21119 bp, 17 predicted proteins | sample 1972511 | NCBI WGS metagenome assembly QWCB01 (sample SAMN09866719, study PRJNA288562) | Human gut metagenome isolate term5_stool, whole genome shotgun sequencing... | isolation source: gut | host: Homo sapiens | place: USA: California | reverse complement strand
CCGCCGCTACCGAATCAAAGATGCAGCGGGTGACGGTCGCTCGGACGACGTCGGTTCTATCGCTGAGGTGGTGCGCCGTCGTTTTCTGCGCCATAACGAGGACAAGCTCGCCATGCCCGATGATGCAAGCGAGATGTTCGTCGAAGAGACGACTGATGCCGTCGATGAGCAGTCGCGGAGTAACCGCAAGTTTGCCTACCCGCCACAGTTGTTCATCGTCGACGGTGGTGCACCGCAGGTCGCAGCCGCACAGGCGGTCCTCGATGAACTCGAGGTCACCGATGTGACGTTGGTGGGGATTGCCAAGCGCTTAGAAGAGCTGTGGATTCCCGACGATGATGAGCCACTCATTCTGCCGCGCAATTCGGAGGCGATGTACCTTATTCAGCGAATTCGTGATGAGGCGCACCGCTTTGCCATTAATTATCACCGCCAGCAGCGCTCTAAACGCATGCGTTCTTCGGTGCTTGATGGCATTAAGGGGCTGGGGCCAGCACGCCGCAGTGAGTTGGTCAAGCACTTTGGTTCCGTTGCGGCGCTGAAGAAGGCCAGCGTCGAGCAGATCGAAGAAGTGGCTGGTTTCGGGCCGATGCTCGCGAAAACTGTTTACGATTACCTCCATCCAGACGAGAAGCCGTCAGATCCAAACTCGGATGTCGGTCCGGGAGAGTAGGCGTAGAAGTAGGTAAACAAGTGGCTAAAACCGCACTTGAAACAGTGCTAGGGGGTTTACTTCCGCTAGTAAAACCGAGAGCGGTTGGGCGGAATTGTATTAGAGTGATGGCATGATTACTTCGGGTTATTCCCCTCAGGCTGAAAAGTCACTTGTGTTGATTACCGGCATGTCCGGTTCCGGACGCAATACGGCCGCCAGCGTCTTGGAGGAGATGGGCTGGTATGTCGCAGACAACCTGCCACCGGAGTTAATTATGCGCATGGTCGAGTTGTCGTTTGAGGCGGACTCTCCAGTAGAGCGCCTCGCTATCGTCACCGACGTGCGCTCGCGCGCGTTCGCCGGCAGTTTGGGGGAGGTGCTCGACGGACTCCGCAATGAGGGGCGCCAGCCCTATGTCATCTTCTTTGATGCCAACGACGACACCCTCATCGCCCGCTACGACTCTGTCCGCCGCACCCATCCGCTGCAGGAAAATGGCACGCTTTCACAGGGTATTGCCGCTGAACGTCAGATGTTGCTGCCAATAAAGGGCATGTCGGATTTAGTAGTGGATACTTCTGACATGAGCGTGCACGATTTGCGCCGTGAGTTAGAGCATCAGTTGTCGGATACCGCTAGTAAGATTCAGCAGATCACCATCGAATCTTTTGGGTTTAAGCACGGTGCACCGCGCGATGCCGACATGCTTTTCGACGTCCGTTTTCTCCCCAATCCCTATTGGGTACCTGAGCTGCGTGCGGGCCGCGGTACCAACAAAGCCGTGGCCGACTACGTGCTGTCCCAACCTGAGTCTCAGGGGTTTTTGGACAACGTCACAAACTTGATTGAATTGGTTTTGCCCGGGTACCGCCGTGAGGGCAAGGGTTTTATGACTATCGCTGTGGGATGCACCGGAGGCCATCACCGAAGTGTGGCCATGTCGGAGGCGCTGGCTAAGAAGCTCGAGGGAGTTTCCGGGATCAACGTCAACGTCGTCCACCGCGATATTGACCGCAACTAGCGGTTTTCGTGGAGGTGTAGAAATTGACATCAATTACCAGTCTGGGTGGCGGTCATGGTCTATTTGCCACGCTGAGAGCTGACCGTCAGGTTGCGGACCATGTCACAGCGGTGGTCACAGTTGCCGACGACGGCGGATCCTCGGGTCGCCTTCGTCGTGAGCTGGGGCAGATTCCCCCTGGAGACCTTCGCATGGCACTCGCCGCGCTTTCCGCAGATACGGAAAAAGGCGATCTGTGGGAAAAGACACTGCAGCACCGCTTTGGCGGAACTGGCGCACTGGCAGGGCATGCGATTGGCAATCTGATTATCGCTGGCCTCACCAGTGTGATGGGAAATGAAGTCGACGCGCTTGACGAAATTGGCCGGTTGCTGCAAATCCGGGGTCGCGTCGTGCCCATGTCGCCGATCCCGCTAGAGATTGAGGCCGAAGTCGTTGGCTTGGAGCAGGATGCTCGCGTTGTGCGCCAGGTCCGTGGCCAGGTCGCAGTGGCCACGACACCTGGCCAGGTGCGCCGAATCCGGCTGATTCCTGAGACTCCGCCGGCATCCGAGGAGGCCATTGAAGCTATCCTCAATGCCGATTTGGTGACGCTGGGTCCGGGTTCGTGGTTTACTTCGGTTCTGCCACATCTTCAGGTGCCCGGGCTGCGGGATGCTCTGCAAGAAACCAATGCCACAACCGTCGTGGTGCTGAATCTTGTCGCCGAGCCGGGGGAGACCGCCGGTTTTTCTTCCGAACGGCACATCCATATGCTCACGCAGCATGCACCTAACTTGAAGCTCAATTACGTGCTTGTCGACGACAACACGCCGCTCGCGGATACCGAACGAGAATACCTGCAGCGAGCGGCGGATAGCCTAGACGCGCAGGTTGTCTTCGCCGATGTGCAAGAAGTTGATGACCACGGAGCTCTGACGGGTCGGCATTCGCCGGAGAAACTAGCTGTCGCACTTCGTCAGTTCCTCTAAAGCGTCCGGTCAGTCGAGGGTTTTTATGCATTCTCCTGCGAGGATGCAATAGACAATCAACTAATTGCCACTCGATTGGTACCGGATACTATCCTTGAGGTTTATTGCTAAAGCTCAAATGGGGTTAATTTTACCTAAATTAACCAGGCCCAAACCCAGCTCGTACACATGAAATGAGGATGGACAGCATCGTGGCATTGACGGCGAAGGTCAAAGACGAACTAGCCCGCGTGTCAGTTTCGCAGGAAAGCGCTCAGGCAGCGGAGATTTCGACCCTGTTCCGCTTCGCAGGAGGACTCCACCTGGTGGCAGGTTCGATTGTGCTGGAGGCTGAGTTGGATTCCGGCGCTGTCGCACGCCGCCTGCGCTCCATGCTGGCCGAACTCTACGATGTCAAAGCCAGCCTCAATGTCTTGTCTCCCGGCGGCTTGCGAAAGACCTCGAAGTACATCGTGCGGGTAACTGATGGCGCGGAACTCGTCGTTAGGCAAACTGGCCTGATCGACTCTGCAGGACGTCCCGTACGTGGGCTACCACGCAAGCTGATCATGGGACAGAAGATCGATCAAGAAGCTGCATGGAGGGGTGCCTTTTTGGCACATGGTTCACTGACTGAGCCGGGGCGTTCCTCAGCTTTGGAAGTCACTGCTCCCTCTGCAGAAGCGGCACTTGCATTGGTGGGATGTGCTCGTAGACTCGGAATTACGGCTAAGAGCAAGGAGAATAAATCCCGCGGTGGCGATCGTGTAATCATCCGGGAGGGCGATGCAATCGGTGCGCTGCTGACGCGAATGGGAGCCCAGACTACTCGCCTGCAGTGGGAAGAACAGCGAATGCGTCGTGAAGTGCGAGCGACGGCCACTCGTTTGGCAAACTTCGACGATGCCAACCTGCGGCGCTCGGCTCGTGCGGCCGTTATTGCAGCAGCGCGAGTAGAGCGTGCTTTAGAGATTCTCGGTGACGATGTACCAGACCATTTGGTGTCTGCAGGACAGCTGCGCATCGAGCACAAGCAGGCTTCACTGGAAGAACTTGGGCAGCTGGCAAATCCGCCAATGACCAAGGACGCCGTCGCAGGACGCATCCGCCGTTTGCTCTCCATGGCGGACAAAAGAGCAAACGAACTCGGAATTCCCCCCACAACTGCAGTCGTTACAGACGAACTTTTTGACAAAGAAGTTGACGAGTAAAGCACCTGTTATGCCTAGTCAGGTGCGTAATTTTTGATAAATCTCCGTTTATTTGGGATTTTCGCACCAAACCACCGCTGCGCGAATGAAAAACCCAACGTACACTTCTGTAGTGAACCTGTTGGAGCGCAATCAGCGCCCTGACAAGTGGCATCGATTCGCCAATCCATTAAGGAGATTATTGTGACGGTTCGTGTAGGTATTAACGGTTTTGGTCGCATCGGCCGCAACTTCTTCCGCTCCCTGCTCGCTGCGGGCGCTGACCTGGAAGTCGTTGCTGTAAACGACCTCACTGATAACAAGACCCTGGCTCACCTGCTCAAGTACGACTCCATCATGGGCAAGCTTGACGCAGAGGTCACCTACGACGATGAGTCCCTCACCGTCAACGGCAAGCGCATCGCGGCATACGCTGAGCGCGACCCGAAGGACCTGCCGTGGGGCAAGCACGAGGTCGACATCGTCATTGAGTCCACCGGTTTCTTCACCGATGCCAACGCTGCCAAGGCTCACATCGAGGCTGGCGCCAAGAAGGTCATCATCTCCGCTCCGGCTAAGAACGAAGACGCAACCTTCGTTGTCGGTGTTAACCACACTGACTACGACCCGGAGAAGCACAGCATCATTTCGAACGCTTCTTGCACCACCAACTGCCTGGCTCCGATGGCTAAGGTCCTGGACGACAAGTTCGGCATCGAGCGCGGTCTCATGACCACCATCCACGCATACACCGGTGACCAGCGTCTGCACGACGCTCCGCACAAGGACCTGCGTCGCGCCCGCGCTGCTGCACTGAACATTGTTCCGACCTCCACCGGTGCTGCAAAGGCAGTCGCTCTGGTTCTGCCGCAGCTCAAGGGTCTGCTGGACGGCTACGCACTGCGTGTTCCGACCCCGACCGGCTCTGTCACCGACCTGACCTTCACTGCGAAGAGCGAGGTCACCGTCGAGTCCGTCAATGCTGCCATCAAGGAAGCTGCTGAGGGCGAGCTCAAGGGTGTTCTGGGCTACAACGAGGACCCAATCGTTTCCAAGGACATCGAGGGCGACCCGCGTTCCTCGATCTTCGACGCACCGCTGACCAAGGTCATCGGCGATCAGGTCAAGGTTGTCTCCTGGTACGACAACGAGTGGGGCTACTCCAACCGCCTCGTCGACCTGGCTGTCTACGTCGGTGAGCGCCTCTAATAACTCACCTGGTTAATCCCAGACCCCGAACGGGCCGGGGTGGTTGCGCCTGAGTAGGGCACGCCACCCACGGCCCGTTTTTTACACACTTTCACAAGGATTTCATTGAGATGACTGTTAAGACTGTCAAAGACCTGATCAACGAAGGTATTGAAGGCCGTTACGTCCTCGTCCGCTCCGACTTTAACGTTCCGTTGAAGGACGGCGTTATCACCGATCCGGGTCGAATCGATGCTTCGCTGCCCACCCTGTCCGCGCTTGTCGAGGCCGGCGCCAAGGTCGTTGTTATGGCTCACCTGGGTCGCCCGAAGGGCGAGGTTAAGTCCGAGTTCTCCCTGGCCCCGGTCGCTGAGGCGCTATCTGAGCGCCTGGAGCAGTACGTCGCGCTCGCCGGTGATGTCTCCGGTGAGGACGCGCACGAGCGCGCAAATGGTCTGACCGAGGGCGATGTACTCCTGTTGGAGAACGTCCGCTTCGATCCGCGCGAGACCTCCAAGGACGAGGCAGAACGCGCCGAATTCGCAGCCGAGCTGGCCGCACTTGTTCCGGACGGAGCATTTGTTTCCGACGGTTTCGGTGTTGTTCACCGCGCCCAGGCTTCCGTCTTCGACGTCGCTAAGAAGCTGCCGCACTACGCCGGCAACCTGGTTCAGGCTGAGCTTGAAGTTCTGCGCAAGGTCGCAGAGACCCCGGAGAAGCCGTACACCGTCGTGCTCGGCGGTTCCAAGGTTTCCGACAAGCTGGGCGTTATTGAGGCTCTCGCGCCGAAGGTTGACTCCCTGGTCATCGGCGGCGGCATGTGCTTCACCTTCCTGGCTGCCAAGGGCTACGACGTTGGTGCGTCCCTGCTGCAGGAAGAGATGATTGACACCTGTAAGGATCTGCTGGACCTCTACGGCGAAAAGATTGTTCTGCCAACCGACGTAGTCGTGGCCGACAAGTTCGCTGCTGACGCTGAAAACAAGGTCGTCGATGCCACCGAGATTCCGGAAGGCTGGATGGGCCTGGACATCGGATCGGCTTCCGCTGAGGCATTCGGCAAGGTGCTGGCTGAGTCCAAGACTGTGTTCTGGAACGGTCCGATGGGCGTGTTCGAGATGGAGGCTTTCGCAGCTGGTACCCGCGAGGTTGCACAGGCCATCATCGATGCCACCACTAACAACGGTTGCTTCTCCGTCGTCGGTGGCGGCGACTCCGCAGCAGCAGTACGTACTCTGGGGTTGAACGAGGACGGCTTCAGCCACATCTCCACTGGTGGTGGCGCTTCGCTGGAGTTCCTCGAGGGTAAGACTCTGCCGGGCGTCTCCGTCCTGGAAGACTAAGATTTTTCCACCACCGGATTTTCATCGCTTAAAAATCCGCTAATTGATAGGGAAGTGAATTCCACCACTATGGCACGTACACCATTTATTGCTGGTAACTGGAAGATGAACCTGAACCATCTCGAAGCTATCGGTGTGGTGCAGAAACTCGCGTTCGCTCTGCCAAAGGAGTACTACGACAAGGTTGACGTCGCTGTCATCCCGCCGTTTACCGACCTGCGTTCGGTCCAGACTCTGGTTGAGGGCGATAAGCTCGGCGTCACTTACGGCGCGCAGGATGTCTCAGTCCACGAGTCCGGCGCTTACACCGGCGAGATTTCCGCATCGATGCTGGCAAAGCTCGGCTGCACCTGGGTCGTCGTCGGTCACTCCGAGCGTCGCGATATGCACGCAGAGGACGATGAGCTGGTCGCAAAGAAGGCCAAGGCAGCACTGCGCGAGGGCATGAACCCAATCGTCTGTGTCGGCGAGCCGCTGGAGGTCCGAGAGGCCGAAGAGCACGTCGAGTACGTTGTCTCTCAGGTCAAGGGCTCCCTGGCTAACCTGACCAACGCTGAGCTGGCCAAGACCGTCATCGCTTACGAGCCTGTCTGGGCTATCGGCACCGGTAAGGTCGCATCGGCTGCAGACGCGCAGGAAGTCTGTGCAGCTATCCGCGAGACCGTCGCAGAAATTGCGGACGAGAACATCGCAAAGGAGATGCGCATCCTCTACGGTGGTTCCGTCAAGGCCGAGAACGTCGCTGAGATCGTCGGCAAGCCCGACGTCGACGGCGGCCTCGTCGGTGGCGCTTCGCTCGACGGTGAAGCATTCGCGAAGCTCTGCGCACTTGCTGCAGATGCCGCTCAGAACGCCTAAGTGCATATAAATTCAGAACAACTGATAAGATAGGCGCCATGCGCGACCCCGGATTGGTTTTATTGATTCTCATAAAACCGATTCGGGGTTATTGCCTTTAGGCGGACTCAATCCAGGCACACCGACTGGCAATGTTTTAGCGCGATACATTTCCCGAGGCTTTCCACTTGGAATGCCCGGCAATTTTCAAAGGACGTGCTCAATGAACGAACAAGTACATGGTGACACTGACCGACACACTGCAAGCAATGAGCAATCCTCATCGACCGCTACCGCGAAGCAGCAGGACTTGCTCTGGGAGGATATTCGCCACCTGGGTCGAATTCTTGGGCAGGTAATCCGCGAGCAAGAGGGTGACGAGGTCTTTAACCTGGTCGAAAATGCTCGCCGTGCAGCCTTCGAACTCCATCGTGGCGATGGCGACATCGAGAAGCTCACCGGCCTCTTCCGCGATATTGACCCAGCCGAGGCAAGCCCTGTCATCCGTGCTTTCACGCACTTCGCACTTTTGGCCAACCTCGCTGAGGATTTGCACGAGGAGCTGGGCATCGAGGCATCTCTCGATGCTGGCGATCCACCGCAGGACTCCACGCTGGAGGCAACATGGCAGAAGCTTCGCGACGCCAAGGTTTCCGGCAGCGCCATTGCGGACATGATGGACCACATTGAGGTCGTCCCGGTTCTGACCGCACACCCAACGGAAACTCGTCGTCGCACAGTGTTCGATGTGCAGAAGCACATCACGGCTGCAATGCGGCGCCGCCACGAGATCCAGGCAGCCCCGATGAATGCGCGCACCGCGGACCGACTCGCTGAGATTGATGCCGATATCCGTCGCCGGATCCTGACGCTGTGGCAAACGGCTCTGATTCGCATGAACCGCCCGGATATTCGCGACGAGGTCGAAGTTGGTCTTCGCTACTACCAGCTTTCTCTGCTGGAAGCTGTGCCACAGATTAACCGAGACGTCGTCAAGCACTTGCGTCAGCTCGGCGGCGACAAGCTGCCGGCTAATCCAACGATTCGCATGGGCTCGTGGATTGGCGGTGACCACGACGGCAACCCATACGTGACGGAGGAGACGCTGCGCTACGCCTCCGATAGGGCAGCAGGTACGATCCTGCGTCACTACTTCTCGCAGTTGCACCTGCTGGAGCGCGAGCTCAGTCTCAGCGACCGCCTGACCAAGGTCACCGTAGATTTGGTCGGCTTGGCCAGCCGCGGCCACAATGACGTACCAAACCGCGAAGATGAGCCGTACCGTCGTGCGGTTCACGGTATCCGCGGGCGCGTGGCGGCAACAGCGGTGAACTTCTTCGACGAGTCCATCATCGAGGGCGACTGGTCGGAATTCACTCCGTATGACAGCGCCGAGGAGCTACTTGAAGAGCTCTCGATTATCGACGACTCCCTGCGGTCCAGCCACGATGACCTCATCGCCGATCACCGCCTGCGCGACCTGATGGATTCAGTGGAGGTATTTGGTTTCCACCTGTACTCGATTGATATCCGCCAGAATTCGGACTCTCATGAGGAAATCCTCACCGAGCTGTTCTCCGCTGCCGGTGTGGTGGACAACTACGCGGGATTGAAGGAAGCCGACAAGGTCGAGCTGCTGACCAAGGAACTGCAGTCCTCCCGTCCGCTGGTTTCGACTTCCGCAGATCTTTCCGAAGCTACGGCTCGCGAGCTAGGCATTATGCGTGCGGCATCTCGTGCGGTGCGCAAGTACGGTCACGACGCGGTACCGCACTGCATCATTTCGATGTGTACATCGGTCTCCGACCTGCTGGAGCCGATGATTCTGCTCAAGGAAGTCGGTCTGATTCGCCCGAATGGCTCCCAGCCGACCGGTTCTGTTGACGTCATTCCGCTGTTCGAAACCATCGAAGACCTGCAGGCTGGTGCCGACGTGCTGCGTGCTGCGTGGGACATTCCGGTCTACCGCGCATACGTGTCCGCACGCGGAGATCTGCAGGAAGTCATGCTTGGCTACTCCGACTCCAACAAGGACGGCGGGTACTTCGCTGCAAACTGGGCGCTTTACGACGCGGAGGTCGCAATCGTGGCAGCCGCGAAGGACAACGACATTCGCCTGCGTCTCTTCCACGGCCGCGGAGGTACCGTTGGCCGTGGTGGCGGACCGTCCTACGAGGCAATTCTGGCGCAGCCGTCGGGTGCAGTCCAGGGGTCGGTGCGTATCACCGAGCAGGGCGAGATTATCTCTGCCAAGTACGGTCACCCTGCAGCGGCACGCAGGAACCTCGCCGCACTTGTTTCGGCAACGATTGAGTCGACTCTGCTCGACGTCGATGACCTGAAGAACCCAGCTCGCGCCCACGAGATTATGTCGGAGATTTCCGACATGTCTCGCGAGGCCTACTCGAAGCTCATGCACGAGGACCCGGGCTTTATTGACTTCTTCACGTCGTCGACCCCGGTCGATGAGATCGGCAGCCTGAACATCGGTTCGCGTCCGACCTCACGCAAGCAGACCCAGACCATTTCTGACCTGCGCGCAATTCCCTGGGTACTGTCCTGGTCGCAGCAGCGTTCTATGGTGCCGGGCTGGTTTGGTGTCGGCTCTGCACTGCAGGAGTGGATCGGCGAGGACGAAGACGGTTCCCGCCTGGCTGAGCTCCGTCAGCTCAACGAGATTTGGCCGTTCTTCAATTCGGTGCTGTCGAACATGGCGCAGGTCATGTCCAAGGCTGACCTCAACCTTGCGCGCGCCTACGCTAGCCTGTGCCAAGATAAGGCCGACGGTGAGCGCATCTACGGCATCATCAAGGCAGAGTTCGACCTGACTTTGGAGATGTTCCTGAAGGTAACCGGGTACAAGCACCTGCTGGAGGACAACCCGCTGCTCAGGCGCTCGGTGGACATGCGCTTCCCGTACCTTATGCCGCTGAACATCATCCAGCTGGAGATGCTGCGTCGCTACCGTGCCGGCGATAATCGCGACAAGGTGCGTCGGGGCATTCAGCTGACCATGAATGGTTTGGCAACTGCACTGCGCAACTCCGGCTAGGAATTCGCCTAGGGATACGGCTAGGGATACCTAGCCAGCGGAGCAATTGCGCTAGTATAGTTGGAGTTCTTAAAGAAGCGACGTTTCAAAAGGAAGTGCGCGTGTACCTCGCCATTCAGATTGTCCTGGTCATCACATCCATCCTGATGACGCTGTTTATCCTGCTCCACAAGGGTAAGGGTGGCGGACTGTCCAGCCTCTTTGGTGGCGGCATGCAGTCGAATCTGTCCGGTTCGACTGTGGTGGAGAAGAACCTTGACCGCGTCACTATTGTGACCGTGATTATCTGGTTGCTCTGCATTGTCCTGTTGCTGCTGTTCAATACTTTCGGCTGGTAGGTTCCGCACGCAGCACGCCCCACCGCAGGCCTTTAAGCAATAAAAATTCCCGTCGATAGCATTTCGCTTATCGACGGGAATTTGCTGTTTCTGGGCTGTTAGCGGTGAAGCGGAAGCCTAGAGCTGCGCAGCCGCAGCATCGTCAACAAAGACAACGGTTTCCTGAACACCGCGAACCCCGGCCGCTGGCCACTGCGCTGGGTCGTCCTGCTGAGCGATAGCTGCAATTGCCTCAGCCTTTTCGCCGCCCGCTACAAGTAGCCACACACGCTGAGAGCTGGCGATGGCCGGCATCGTCAACGTGATGCGGGTCGGCGGTGGCTTCGGGCAGTTATGCACGTCCACGACCAAGCGTTCCTGCTCAGCCAGCGCTGCGGTATGTGGGAAAATCGAGTTGATGTGTCCCTCTCCGCCCATACCAAGAAGGTGAAGGTCAAAGCCATTTGGAGCCATCTCCCGAACGATAGCTTCGTAGCTTTCGGCGGCCTCCGTGGTGGTCACGCCGCTGTCGGCAGCGGCAAACTCGAAGATGTTTTCCTCCGGCACGCCGACAGGGGACAAGAGACGCTTACGAGCAGCCAACGCATTGCGATCTGCCGAGTCGGCAGCGACAAAACGTTCATCTCCGAAGAACACCAGGACTCGGTTCCAGTCGATGTCTCCGGAATCGTCGGCAAGCGCACTGAGCAAAGCGGTACCCGCGCCGCCACCGGTGAGAACGACGCGTACGAAACCGTCATCGGTGACCGGAGAGGCGTTGCCATGTAGGACGGCGACAACCGCATCGATGAAGCGCTGACGTGCAGCCTCGACGATACCCGCCTGGTCAGCGGCGCGGTGGAACTGAGGGGCAGGGACGGTATTCGACGCGTTATCGGTGGTCACTTGTCAGAGACTCCTGGTTCGTTAGCGAAGCTAGTTGTTGTGGACGTCGGAGGTTGCATTCCCACCGTGTGAATCTGGCTGAGGCCACGCAGGGCACGTCCGTAGGCAGTATCGTGGTCGAGGTGACGCAGCTCCTCTGCCAAACATTCGGAGCGTGTTGGACGCGATACTGCAACCTTGAACGGGGGCTTTTCTCCGTTGGTGACCGATGCAGTGGTGGCGCTTTCAATATCGATGCGCAAAGTCTGGCCATTTTCACGCTCAAAGGCGACGGAGGTCACCGGTGGCTTGGCGCGGCCCTTTTCGTCCACCGGAATCTTCTTCTCACCGGTGGAGTAACGGTTGACCGGCAGCCCCAGGCGATCTGCCAACCATCCAGCGGCGACCTCGACCGATGGCGAGTCCTGTGGGCCGTAGATGGACACGGAGGTCACCGGCGAGTGCGGCGGCAAGTCGAAAGCGGATGCCAACACACCGCGCCAGTTCGTCAGCCGCGACCAGCTCAGGTCGGAATCGCCGGGCGTGTAGCCCGTACGGCGCGTGTAGATAGCGTTGCTATTCGGGTCACAGAGTGAATCGGTGATACGGCGCTGGGCAATTCGGCCGATTGGTGTCGCCGCTGGGACTTGCGGCGCCTCAGAAGGCCACCACGCCACGACCGGCGTATCCGGCAGCAGCAGGGGAGTCACCACAGAGCTGTGGTGCTGACCAATCTCTCCGGACATGTGCATAACGACGATCTCAGCGGCACCGGCATCACCACCGACGCGGAGCTCCGCGTCAAGGCGATTGTCCAGGCGTGGATCATCGGAGACCAATACCAGCACACGGGATGGGTGCTCGCGGGAAACGGAGTTGACCGTGGAAATAATGTTTTCCAGGTCGTCTTCGCTTTTGGCCAAAACAATCAGGGTGAGGACACGGCCCGTGGTAACGATGCCGCCCTGCTCTCGAAGCTGCACCAACTGACGAGCAATGCTCGCGGTGTCAGTGTCTGGCAAATTGACAATCATGAAAGTGTTCTTTCTGTCAGAAAATTCTTAAGAACTGAGAGGTCGGCGGCCTATGGCCGTCGCCAAGCGCGACCGTCGCGCTCGAGCATGTGGTCAGCGGAGGAAGGCCCCCACGAACCTGCGGGGTAGCCCTCGGGACGACCGCGCTTGGCCCAGTACTCGATGATGGGGTCAAGAATCTTCCAGGACAGCTCGACTTCCTCGTTGGTGGGGAAGAGGCTGGCCTCGTCGAGAAGCGCATCCAGAATCAGGCGCTCGTAGGCCTCTGGCGACTGCTCGGTAAACACCTCGGAGTAGGAGAAGTCCATGTTGACATCGCGCACCTCCATGGCCGAGCCCGGGACCTTCGAGCCGAAGCGCATGAGCACGCCTTCGTCTGGCTGAACACGGATGACCATTGCGTTCTGGCCGAGAGCGGCAGTCATTGTCTCTGCGAAGGGAAGGTGAGGTGCGGACTTAAAGACCAGCGCAATTTCAGTGACGCGGCGGCCGAGGCGCTTGCCGGTGCGCAGGTAGAAGGGGACACCGGCCCAGCGACGGGAGTTGATCTGCAGCGTACAGGCGGCGTAGGTCTCGGTCGTGGATTCGGGGTCGAAGCCTTCCTCATCGCGCAGCCCTGGCACGAAGTTGCTGCCCTGCCAATCCGCCGTGTACTGGCCACGAGCGGTGTATTTCGAAAACGGACGCACTGGCTCGACGGCACGCAGAACCTTGATCTTTTCCGCTTGCAGCTCTTCCGGGGTAAAGGCGATGGGCTCTTCCATTGCCACCAGCGCCAGGAGCTGGAGTAGGTGGTTCTGAATCACGTCACGAGCTGCACCGATACCATCGTAGTAGCCGGCGCGACCGCCCAAACCGATATCCTCGGCCATGGTGATTTGAACGTGGTCAATGTAGTGAGAATTCCACATCGGATCGAACAACTGGTTGGCAAAACGCATGGCCAGAATGTTCTGGACGGTTTCCTTGCCCAGGTAGTGGTCGATGCGGAACACAGCGTCTTCTGGGAAGACCGAGTTCACAATCCGGTTGAGTTCCTGAGCGGAGGCCAGGTCGTGTCCGAATGGCTTCTCAATAATCACGCGACGCCAATAATCCTCGCCCGACTGCGCCAGCCCCGAACGATCGAGCTGATGACAGACATCGGGGAAGTTAGCTGGCGGAATGGACAGGTAGTAGGCCCAGTTGCCAGCGGTGCCGCGGGAGCGATCGAGCTCCTCAAGTTGTGCGGCCAGGCGATCGAAGGCCTCGTCATCGGTGAAGGTACCGGTGACAAAGTGAATGCCCTCAGCCAGGCGCTGCCAGACACTCTCACGGAAGTCTGTGCGGGCGCCCTGTTCCACTGCGGTGCGCACATAATCCTCAAAGTCCTGTTTCGACCATTCGCGACGACCGTAGCCAACTAACGCGAAGGAGGCAGGCAGTAGACCGCGGTTGGCCAGATCATAGATGGCAGGCAGAAGCTTCTTTCGGGCCAGATCGCCCGTCACTCCGAAAATCACCATGCCACCCGGGCCGGCAATACGCGGCAGGCGTTTATCCTGCGGGTCGCGCAGCGGGTTGATGTATCCGTCGTGGTTGGTGCTGTCGTCTCCGTTGTGCGGAGAGCTGGCAGTAGGGGAGTTCGAATCGTTGCGTTGCAGAGAATCACTCACGGTTTACATAATGTCATATCGAGAAAAGTCCGGTGGAATCGTTTCCGATTCCTCCGATGGGGCCTTGACGGACCCCTTTCTTCTGCCATAGGTTTATGACCTAGGTGGTATACCCATAAACCACGGAGGTGGATATGCAGGCGAAGGAGGCGGACCCTCGGCCCATCTACGTCCAGATCGCCGAGGATCTGAAATCAATGATTTTGTCCGGGGAGCTCTCGGCTGAGGATCGTGCCCCTTCAACCAAGGAGCTCTCGGAGTTCTATCAGGTCAACCCAACCACGGCCGCCAAGGCCATGACGGAACTGTCGATGGTGGGGCTTGTGGAGAAGAAAAGAGGACTCGGCATGTTTGTCACTCCAGATGCCCGTGAGCGCATTCGCGCTGAGCGTCGTGAAGCGTTCCAGCGCACCTACATCGAGCCATTAAAAGTGGAGGCCGGCATTCTCGGCCTCACGCTCCACGACATCATCGCCATGCTGGAGGAGGAGAAATGAGCATCTACGGCGTGATTGGCCCCAACGGCGCCGGCAAGACTTACTACCTGCGTACCCTCGCGCAGATGCCTACGGCGGCCCTGGCGAAGGCTGCACCCGACACCCAGGTCTTCGGTGCCACCCCGCGCGAATATTTCCAGATCCTGCGCACCGGCTGGGATCAGCTCGATGTGCCCCACGCGGAGTCCCTCCTCGATTTCCCCGCTGACACCCCTATCAAAAAGCTCAGCCTGGGCCAGCGCCAGCTGCTTATCGCCGCTGCCACCCTGGCATCGGGCAAGGAAGCATTGCTTTTCGACGAGCCCTTCAACGGCCTCGATGTCGAGCACCGCGCCACATTGCGCGGCATGCTTATCGACTCGGCCGAATCGGCCAACCTTGTGGTCACCTCGCAGCACTCCCAGGATCTAGCCGGCCTAGTCGACACCTTGATTGTCATCCACAAGCAGGATGCGTACGGGCCCTATGACGTCGATAAGCTGCGCGCTAGCCATCCGGTGCTGCGCGGCCCTACGGATCTCGTGGCGCAGGTGGCCGGCCCAGTGCTCGCTAAGAAAACCCTCGGCGAGCGCTGCGAGGCAATCCTGTCTACAGAGCTCAGTTCGTCTGCCGCTGCGCATGCCCGCGCCCTCGGCGTTGAGGTGAGCTACCTCGACCCCGCGGCCCTCATCGACCTCGCAAGCACCTCCTCCTACATCGAACGGAGCAAGAAATGAGCACCGGAGCTTTCATCGCGACCAACAAGAAAACCTTCCTCGGTGTTGCCGCCGTGGCCATCCTGTACTCGGCCTTCGGGCGCATGCTCGTAGGCAGCGGAACCGGCAACACCTTGCTTGGCATTATCGCGCTGGGCATCCTCTTCCTCATCACAGCCCGGCGTTCGGTCACCCTGCGTGACTACGGCGTGAGCATCGCCCGCTGGGTACGCTCCGCAATCATCGCAATCTTGGGCACATCGTTGGTGGCTACCGCCTTCATCGTCACGGCGATGGTCATCGAACAGAACAAGTCCGGTTACTACCGCGGATTCGATAGCTTCATTGTCACCTCCGGACCGGCCCTGTTTCCGGACACTAACGGGGAGCTGTACATGATTGAGGATTCCGGGCAGAACTACACCACAGTTCTGCTCACCGCGCTGTGCGTCTTCTTGAGCTTCCTCATGGCTACCGTGGCGAGCACCGCAGTCGGCACCGTCGCCGGCGCGAAGGGCACTCGTGCAGGATCGATCACCATTGGCCTGGCCCTGGTCACGCTCTTCCTCTTCAGCTATCTGCTGGACGTGACCGACTCCGTACCGGGCGCCCCCTGGCCGGCTGTGCCGATCTTTGCCTCAATCATCACCGTAATCTCTGCGTTCGTGATGGCCTGGGCATTAAAGGAAGAGAAACGCCCGCTGCCCACTGTGCGCCCCGCCTTCGCCGCGTCCTAGCTCCATTAAAAAAGCTCCCCTGCGCGGGGAGCTTTTTCATGTCCAACGTTGAACATGCGGGTTAAGTAACACAACAGGCGAACCGAAACTGACAACCCCAAAAGTTACGGGCTGCAGATGTGAAACTGTGCAAGTTTATGACACCTTCAGGCTATTTTTCGGGCCGTTTTTGACATAAACGCAGTCAGTAACTCGGATCGCCAGGCGACCTGCTGGCGCCAGCCAGAAACGCAGCCACTACCAACAGGCACCTAGATAATCAGCAGGCTTACTTCAGCTGCTCCATGCGCTGTGCAATCGACTCGAGCAAGGACTGCCAGGAGTCCACGAACTTCTCCACGCCCTCGCGCTCCAGGACAGCGAAGACGTCATCGAGGTCGATGCCAATCTCGCTGAGCTGAATCATAACGGCGTTGGCTGCGTCACCCTGGCCGCTGACGGCGTCGCGAACCTCGCCCTCGAAGCCCGCGGCAGCACGCAGCGTCTTCTCCGGCATGGTATTCACAGTCTGCGGTGCAGCCAGCTCAGTGACGTAGAGAGTGTCCGGGTAAGCCGGGTTCTTCACACCGGTCGAAGCCCACAGCAGGCGCTGCGGCTTAGCACCGGCGTTTTCCAGCTGTGCCCAGCGAATATTCTGCGCCGAGAAAGTCTCCTCGAACTTGGCGTAAGCTGCACGGGCATTGGCCAGACCAGCCTTGCCGCGCAGAGCCAGGGCCTCCTCGGAGCCGATCTTGTCCAGGCGAGCATCGATTTCGGTGTCAACGCGGGAAACAAACAGCGACGCAACAGAGTGAACCGAAGCCAGGTCTACGCCGTTGTCCTTCGCACGCTCAATGCCCTCGATGAACGCATCAATGACCTGCAGGTAGCGCTCCACCGAGAAAATCAGGGTGACGTTTACCGAGATTCCCTCGGACAGAGCCTGGGTGACAGCCGGCAGGGAAGCATCGGTCGCCGGAATCTTAATCATCGCGTTCTGCTTGCCGACGCGCTCCCAGAGCTTACGGGCCTGCGCAATCGTGGCCTCGTAGTTGTCGGCGTAGCGAGGATCGACCTCGATGGACACACGGCCATCGACACCGTCGGTTTCTTCGGATACACCAGCGAAAAGGTCACAGGCATCGCGGACGTCGTCGATTGCCATCGCGAACACAGCATCTGCCGGGTTCGCACCCTCTGCAGTGAGCTGCGCCAGCTGAGAGTCGTAATCCTCACCGGCGGTCATCGCCGAAGAGAAGATTGCCGGGTTAGTAGTGACACCGACAACCCGAAGCTCTTCAATAAGATTTTTCAAATCGCCCGAGGTGAGGCGCTGGCGCGAAAGATCGTCGAGCCACGCCGAAGTCCCTACCTTGGCGAGCGCTTCCATCGTGGTGTTTCCCATAGTGTTTAACGCCTTTCTGTCAATACCGCTTCGTTGCCTAAAGACTTCGCTAAAAGTTGTATGTCCTTAAACTACTGTGCGTCACAAACAATACTGGCGCTACCGGAGCGCGGTACGGTTTTCACAAATCCCGTCCCGACAACGGCCGATAGCGCCAGGTTTTAACAAACTTACTTAGCAGCCTCGATGGACTCCTTGGCGGCATCGACAACAGCCTCTGCTGTGATGCCGAACTTCTCGAACAGCTCCTTGTACGGAGCCGATGCACCGAAGTGCTCCAGGGAGACAGCGCGACCAGCATCACCCAGGTGGCGGTACCACGGCATTGCAATACCGGCCTCAACCGAGACACGAGCGCGGACGGACTTCGGCAGAACCTGCTCGCGGTAGGCATCGTCCTGCTGCTCGAACCAGTCAAGACACGGAACGGAGACAACGCGGGCGCTGACGCCTTCCTCAGCCAGCTTGTCAGCAGCTTCGACAGCGAGGTGAACTTCCGAACCGGTAGCCATCAGGATGACGTCCGGGGTCTCCTTGGCGCCGTCGACAAGCACGTACGCACCACGACGGACGCCCTCAGCGGCCTTCTCCTTGGTGCCTTCCAGGACCGGAACGTTCTGGCGGGTCAGAGCCAGAGCCTTCGGGCCTGCCTCTCCCTGAAGAACAGCGGCCCAAGCCTGAGCGGTCTCGTTAGCGTCAGCCGGGCGGACAGTGGACACACCCGGGATAGCGCGCAGCGAAGCCAGCTGCTCAACAGGCTGGTGCGTCGGACCGTCTTCGCCCAGCCCAATGGAGTCGTGAGTCCAGACATAAATAGGGGAGATGCCCATCAGCGATGCTAGGCGGACAGCCGGACGCATGTAGTCCGAGAAGATAAGGAAGGTGCCACCGTACGGACGGGTACCACCGTGGAGCAGAATGCCGTTGAGGATCGAGCCCATGGCGTGCTCACGAATACCGAAGTGCAGGTTGCGGCCGTACGGGTCGGTGGTCCAGGTGCCGGTGGTGATGGACTTCGGACCGAAGGACGGCTCGCCCTTCAGGACGGTGTTGTTGGAGCCAGCCAGGTCAGCCGAGCCACCCCACAGCTCCGGCAGGGTCTTGCCCAGTGCCTGCAGCGCGGCCTCAGACGCCTTGCGGGTAGCAACACCCTTCTCGTCCGGCTCCCAGGTCGGCAGCTCAGCGTCGAAGCCCTCCGGCAGCTCGCCAGCGGTCAGACGGTCCAGCAGAGCCTTGCGCTCCGGGTTAGCATCAGCCCACTCATCAAACTTGACCTGCCACTGTGCGTGAGCCTCAGCACCGCGCTCAACTAGCTTGCGGGTGTGCTCAATGACCTCGTCAGCGACGTCAAAGCTCTTGTCGGTATCGAAGCCGAGAGCTTCCTTGATGCCGACAATCTCCTCGCCACCAAGAGCAGCACCGTGCGACGCGCCGGTGTTCATCTTCGTCGGAGCCGGGTAAGCGATCACAGTGCGAACGCGAATGAAGGTCGGACGCTCCGTATCCTTCTTGGCCTCCTCGACAGCAGCCTCGAGTGCCGCGACGTCCTCGCCGCCGTCAACCTCAATGACCTGCCAGCCATAAGCACGGTAGCGGTCCGCGACATTCTCGGTGAAAGCAATGGTGGTGTCGTCCTCGATGGAGATGCCGTTGTCATCCCAGAAGACAATCAGGTTGCCCAGCTGCTGAGTGCCGGCCAGCGAGCCGGCCTCGGCAGTGACACCCTCCTGAACGTCACCATCAGAAGCGATGACGTACACGTAGTGATCGAACGGAGACTCACCCGGAGCAGCTTCCGGGTCGAACAGCCCACGTTCCCGTCGCGAAGCCATGGCAAAACCGACGGCCGACGCCAGCCCCTGACCCAGCGGGCCAGTGGTGATTTCCACGCCGTCAGTGTGGCCGTACTCCGGGTGACCCGGGGTGAGAGCGTCCCACGTACGCAGCGCCTTCAGGTCATCGAGCTCCAGGCCGAAACCGCCGAGGTAGAGCTGGACGTACTGCGTCAGGGAGGTGTGACCACAGGAGAGAATGAAACGGTCACGGCCGATCCACTTCGTATCCTTCGGGTCATGGCGCATAACGCGCTGGTAAAGAGAGTAAGCCAGCGGCGCGAGGCTCATCGCAGTGCCGGGGTGCCCCGAACCTGCCTTTTCAACGGCGTCTGCGGCCAGCACACGGGCCGTATCAACGGCCTTCGTATCCAAGTCAGACCAGTCCGAGGGGTAGTTGCGCACAACCCGTGCTTCATGCTCAGTCGACAGTGTCACGTGAATGACTCCTAGTATCCAAATGGATTAGTAAAATTCTCCACCATACTAACTAGGATTGCGCGCTCCGGGTTCAAACCAGGCCGAATAGCTGAGAGATAAGTCTCAGAGGGCGCGCCGCACATGCTTTACGACGGTCATTATTGGAACCGTTATGATTATCGGTACACTGATTGCCTGCCCCTCATTTAATTTTGCGGAAAAACTCGTCGGGAACTTTCCGACCGTTACATCCGACTATCTGTAAACGGGGGGTTTGTTTATGGCGCGTGAAAGGGACATTGCTTTGTTGGAAACAGTCAAGGCGTATATTGCACTGACTAAGCCAAGAATTATCGAGCTCCTGCTCGTCGCGGCCATTCCCGCAATGCTTCAGGCTGATCGCGGTCATGTTCACGTTGGACTGATTCTTCTCACCTTGTTCGGTGGTTGGCTGGGTGCAGCGGCTGCGCACACCTTCAACATGGTCATGGATTACGACATTGACCAGAAGATGCGCCGTACTCGCCGTCGCCCGCTCGCGCGCAACCAGGTTAGCCGTCGAGCGGCAGCGATTTTCGGCACTGTCTTGATGATTGCGTCGTTCCTATGGCTGTGGTTGCTGTGTAACTCGCTGCTGGCCGCCGTTTTCATTCTGATTACGATTGCCTTCTACATCTTCGTCTACACGTTGTGGCTGAAGCGCCGTACTGATCAGAACGTAATTTGGGGTGGCGCTGCGGGGTGTATGCCGGTGATGGTCGGCTGGGCCGTGATCACTGACAACAACCCGGAGATTACGGGGCTGGCTCACTGGTGGCAGGCATTCATCCTGTTCCTGCTTATCTTCTTCTGGACTCCGCCGCACACCTGGGCATTGGGCCTGCGCTACAAGGAGGACTACAAGGCCGCTGGCGTGCCGATGATGCCAGTGGTCAAGCCGGCAATCGTCGTTTCCAAGCGCATTATTTACTACACCGCCGCGACCGTGATTACCACTCTGCTGTTGGTTCCGTACGCGGGTTGGATCTATCTGATTGGCGCCGTTGGCGCTGGTGCCTGGTTCCTGTGGGGCGCCATTGACCTGCACCGCCACGTTAAGACCGGTGGCAAGATCAAGCCGATGAAGCTGTTCTTCATGTCGAACAACTACTTGTCTATCGTCTGTGTGGCGCTTTCTCTCGATGCCGTACTCGGATTGCAGACAATTTCGAGCATGTTCTAGGGCAGCTGCTGAGCTCCTTTGAAGAGGCCCTTTCCGGTTGCGGGAAGGGCCTCTTTTTGTGTGTGGAGATGGGCACGGGCTGCAAATGTGAAACTGTGCGAGTTTAGGGTTAAGTAGCAAAAAGTGTGTCCGCTCGGCGTGTTGCGGGGCGGGCACACCGTTTGTTACTTCATGGGGCCTTTTCTGATTCCTATCGAGTGTTCGT
>QWCB01003216.1_pt1 | contig 21134 bp, 18 predicted proteins | sample 1972511 | NCBI WGS metagenome assembly QWCB01 (sample SAMN09866719, study PRJNA288562) | Human gut metagenome isolate term5_stool, whole genome shotgun sequencing... | isolation source: gut | host: Homo sapiens | place: USA: California | reverse complement strand
CCCCTGGATGGATTTCGTATATGCAAAGCTGATGTTAAATGCCGGCATATCTTCCCAGTGGACTGTTGCTATCGGTCTGTACAATATGCTGGATAAGAGCCTGATCAACACTTACTTTGGTCAGTTCTGTGCAGGCGGTGTACTGGTATCTATTCCTATCTCTGTATTATTTGTGATCATGCAGAAGTTCTATGTGGAAGGTATCACCGGTGGCGCAGTGAAAGGTTAAACTGCTTAGGCAGTTTAACCTAGGAGAATCCATGGAATGGATTCTCCGGATAAATGTATGACATGGAGATAAAGAGTTAATTTATGGATAAATTTATCAAAGGTATGGATGTATCGACTTTGCCGGAAGAGACAGCTCTCGGTGCAAAGTATTATGACGAAGGCAAAGAGGGGGACGCACTGGAGATCTTGAAAAAATACGGTGCCAACTCTCTGCGCATCCGTCTCTGGAACGATCCTTACAGTGAGGACGGCAAGCCTTACGGAGCCGGTACCAGTGACTTTACAAAACTGGTGGCACTGGCTTCCGCAGGCAAAAAGCTGGGTTACAGCTATCTGCTGGATCTGCATTACAGTGATTTCTGGGCAGATCCCGGCAAACAGTTCCCTCCCAAGGAGTGGGCATATGCAGATGCCAATGCACTGGAGAAGTATGTGTATGATTACACGAAGGATGTGCTGCTGAAATTAAAGCGTCTGGATCTGCTTCCGGAGATGGTACAGGTAGGTAATGAGATCACCAATGGCCTGATGTGGCCTCATGGAAAATGGGACAATGTTGACAATATCGCCCGGTTTATCAGTGCGGGCATCCGTGCAGTGAGAGAAATATCCCCGGATAGCCGCGTGATGCTTCATCTGGACTGTGGCGGCAACAATGCCCGCTGCAGAGAATGGTTTGATGCCTATGTACAGAGAGGAGAGGACTTCGATGTCATCGGATTGTCCTATTATCCTTTCTGGCATGGAACCATTGATGATCTGACAAATAATATGAACGATCTCTCTCAGAGATATCAGAAGGATGTCATTGTGGCAGAGGTATCCATGGGCTTCACCATGGAGGACTATGCAGACAGGGAAAAGCTGTCACCGGAACAGCGCAAGGGCATTGCGACCAAGCCCCACCTTGCAGAGGCGGTGGAGTATCCTATGACACCGGAAGGACAGTCTGCATTTATGCAGAAGGTCATGGAGAGGATCACACAGGTTCCGGAGGGCAGAGGAAAGGGCTTCTACTATTGGGAGCCGGCATGGATCCCAATGCCTGGTTGTGGCTGGGCCAACGAGGAATCCCTGAACTATATTGTGGCTGGGCCAACGAGGAATCCCTGAACTATATTCAGGATCCCGGTCCGGGCGGAAACGAATGGGCCAATCAGGCACTGTTCGATTATGATGGAAATGCACTGCCCGCGTTGAAAGTGATCAGAGACTTTCAGAAGTAATGTGATATTCGTTCCCGCAATGCGGGGAGGATGATATAATGAGTGCAAGTGAGCCAATATGCTTGCATAATTGGCGAACGGCGAATTTGATCATGATCGTTGCGAAGCAACGGTAAGCACCGTAGGTGCGAATCATGATATACTGAAGCAAAATCACTTGCTTGCAAGTGTGATTTTGTGAAATGCATTGAGTGAGCTATGCTCACGATATAAGATGCCAAATGGCGAGATGGAGGAAAAGATGGATAAGTTTATCGTGAATATCATTCACCGTCCGGAGATGGTTCCCGAGTATGCGGAAAAAGTAACCGGACACGGCAAAGAAGAGGATCTGGGCAGAAAAGCACTGTTAACAGAATCTCTGGATATTTTCAAGTTTCAGCAGGAAACTGCACACAAGAATGGTTTGAAGACTACCATTCAGATGACCTATGCTTCCCTGTTCAATGACGAAGCGGTAGCACTGGCTAAGGCAGATCACGAGAAGTACGGTGATGAGATCGCACTGTCTCTGTTAGGACTGCCCTGCACAGAGTTCCGTGAGAAGTACAAGACCAAGGATTTCTGTATCTGGATGTTCTCCATGGAAGACAAAAAGTCTATCGTGGATGATGTATTCGGCAAGTTCCATGAAAAGTTCGGATTCTATCCCGAATCCACCGGATCTTACTACATGGATGCAGATCTGACCAATTATATCAAAGCAACCTATCCTACCGTAAAATGTGCGGTAGCAACCTGTTGGGAGGAAGGCCCCAAGGCATATCATACCTGCAACAACTCCTGGTATACCTTCATGGATGGCGGCCCCTGGGCACCTTGGATCCCTTCCAAGCAGAATACCCATGCACCTGCAGCCAACGAAGCTGAGGACAGCGGTGTAGTAGCAATCCCTCACCTGTCCAGAGACCTGCTGGCATGCTATGACGGCAATGGCTCCAACTTCGGAACCCATCCTCAGAACGTATTGCGTGGTATGATCTATGACACCAAGACCTGGGAGTATCCTTATCTGTACAACCTGATTGATCAGTATCGTTCCCTGGAGAAGTACAACAACGGATACGCATACAACATGATGTTCGTAGGACCCGGCTGGCTGAACAAAATGGGCCGTTGGGAGCAGCCTTACGAACTGTTGAAGAAGAGTTATGAAGACGGTATGAAGTATTACGGCGACCTGAAGAAGGAAGGCAAGCTTACCGATATGACCATGGCGGAGTTCGCTGATTACTATCGTCAGAAGAAGACCTACACCGAGCCTGAGTGTGCTCTGTGGAGAGATATTTTGTACGGTTCCGACAAGCAGTTGTTCTGGTACTGTGATCCCTTCATGCGTGCCTGCGTAAATATGGATCAGGGCGGTGCTATCGTAGACCTGCGCCCTTACGCTGCAAAGCTGGAGTGGCCGGTAGGTATCGGCACCAAGCATGTGACCGATGCTTCCTATCCTTTCCTGATCCAGGAGAAGTACCGTGCAGGTTACTTCACACATTATGCAGGAGAAGGTACCGTTAGAAGTGCCAAGTTAAAACACAACGGTGAAGAAGTGGATCTGTGCCTGTGCCGTACCAAAGCTCATTTCTCTCAGGAAGGCAACACCAGAATCCTGACATTGGATCCCGTAGATATCGAGTTCTATGATCTGACCGTAAAATTACAGACCATCGTTTCCTTCGAGGAAGGCAGCTCAGCGATCAAGATCGAGCGTAAGATCCTGGAGATGAGCGATCCGAACGCAGAAGTAGAACTGAACGAGTACATCGTAGCATGCTATGGTACCACTGAGTACTCTGAGGACATGCTGGGTATCACCCTGAGCACCAAAAAGGGTGACGAGGTAGAGACTCTGGATTACGAGTACAAGTGCCGTGAGATGGAGAAGGCAGAGGCTGACGAAGTAAGAGCTGTCATTCCTCAGATTGAGACCGCAGTATCCATGAGCACCAATGCAGAAGGCGCTGTCGGATATGTGAAGGAAGGATATGCATTCTCCCCGATGTTTACACTGGGTTACAATTCCAAAATCAAGGATAAGGAGGTCGTTGCAACATGGCTCAAGCTGGAAAAGGCAAATTAAACTACAGATGTCCCTCTTGCTTCATGAGAGATATCGATATGGATATGTTCTACGATAAGGATAAGAAGGAATACTACTGCCTGCGTTGTCAGTACAGGGGATCCGAGGAAGATGTCCTCAAGAAAAATGAAATGGCAAGATTCCGTTATGGCGCTATGTATGAGCGTTACACCAAATTCGATTTTGATTGAGAAAACGGATAAAGCGATTGCATAAGAGCATTGAAAAAAGGGGCTGTATTACAGCTCCTTTTTCATGTATTCATATATGAAAAGAAATGAAAAATACCTTTTGTAAAATCAATCTGTACAATGGGAGAATGTGTTACATGCCTTATGATAAAGCAGAGCAAGAACAGAATTCCAATCGCAAACGCCCCATGATCGATCCATTTGTCCGATAAGTGAAGAAGCCGGAATTTCCAAAGAGGAAAAATAATAAAAATTCCCAATACTACAGGCCAGAGAGGATGATAATAAAAGGCTGTTGTAAGATCACCGCTTAATAGGCATAAAAATGCTCTGGTCATTCCACAGAAAGGGCATGGAATGCCAAAAAAAAATAGTAAAGGGCATTGATATCCTGAGAACCACAGGAAAAGCAGGAGTAGTGCAATAATAGAAATAAGAAATATAGTTTGTTTTATGTTTTTATTCATGATCAGCAACCTATAAAAAGAAAAAAGCTTTTGTCGTCTCCGGCAAAAGCTTTTTTTATCCTGTGATTGAGAAGCTTCAAAATTCCGAGACCAACCTGACCTCTGACGAATCTATCAACACCCAACTCACCAAGTAAAAAGCAGAAAACCCAGGCAAATACATGCTTGTTAACACGATTTTCCATTAGAAAGCCCCTCCTTTGTATTAAATGATATCATCATTATGATCCGTTAGTGAGAAAAAATCAATCAATAAACGAAAAAAACATAAAATTATGTGCTTTAAGGGTCTATAAATAGTTATTAGAGGAACGTTTTAAAATAAAGCGCACATTGTATCCGGATTCGTCACAGATCCCGCGGACGATCTCTTCCGCAGCATCCTTGACATTGTCGTTGATGCAGATGATGCAGGCATCTTTTTTGCGGCTGAAGAAGGAAGCCTTCGGCCAGCGGATATAATAAGAAATCCGGTTTTTCAGCAATGCTCTCTCGATGAGCTGCTTGCAATCGGGATCGGATACTTCGCACAATTCAATCTCATTATTAACTTTCAGAGTGGTATATAGCGGCTGCATGATGTCACCTCCAATAGTATTACAAGACGATTATAGCACAGATTCTTTGAAATGCGCAAGTAGCGCTTATACTTGACGCGGTATCCGGAAGAAGGTACAATAATACACACGGAATATGGAAACCGAAACAGCCCGGACGGGAAGGACAGACAGATCCAAAGTGCGGGCGGTAGGAAGAGAAAGGAGATCATACGATGGATATTATAGAGAAGATCGGTGATACCATCACCGAAAAGGGAAAAGTAGCGGCAGACAAAGCAAAAGAACTGGCAGCCATTGCTAATCTGAAGAGCCAGATCTCTACCTGCGAGGAAGTCATGAAGAAGAACTATCTGGAGATCGGCAAGATCTATTTTGAACAGTACAGCGATATGCCGGAGCCTCCTTTTGAGAAGCAGTGCGAGACCATTAAGAACAGCCAGAGAGCCATTGCAGATTTACAGGAAAAGATCGAACAGCTGAAAACAAAATAAAACGAAATGACGAAAATAAAAACAGGGTTGACAGCAATCCTGTTTTTATTTATAATGCAGACATAACAATGTTATGTGAACGAGTGAACACATGATAGAATAAACTCTTCCATAGAAAACATACCTGACTGCTTGCAGGCAGGGGATGCTTTCTATGAGAGGAGTATTATTCCCGAAGGAGATCGCAATGCCCTTAAAACAGGAAACGCAAAATGAGAATAAAGAAACCAGGCAGCACCTTCTGGAATGTGCCAAAAGGGAGTTCCTGGAAAAAGGATATATGAAAGCTTCCCTGCGGAATATCTGTAAAGAGGCCGGAGTGACCACAGGGGCGCTGTATTTTTTCTTCAAGGATAAGGAAGATCTGTTGGCAGCACTGGTGGAAGAGCCGTTGCGGCAGCTGTATGCAATAATGGAAGAACATTATGCCACAGAGATGCACAACGAGGATCAGGTGGCACAGCTGGATATTGCGGATGACGGGGATCTGGAAGCATCCAGACAGATCATCCGGCAGATGTATGCGAACCGGGAGGCCTTTCTGCTGCTCCTAACGAAATCTCAGGGGTCCCGATTTGAAAATTGTCTGGATGAGGTCGTGGATATCTCGGAGCAGCAGTACCGCAGATTATGCGATATGGTGACGAATGCCACCGGAAGACCGCGGGTCGATGATTACATGACACACTGGATGGCCCACATTATGGTAGATACTTTTGTACACCTGTTTCTGCATGAGACAGAAGAGAGAGTGGCATTGAAGCATGTGGATGCCTTGACGATGTATCTGGTGCGCGGATGGATGGGCATAATGACAGAAAGCTAAAATACAATGCACCCCAAGGAAGGTTGGACTTTGCAGGGGTGCTGTTTCAGAGCATTAACATAACAGTGTTATGTTAATGAAAATCATTATCATTAGTGATGAGGAGGCAGGATATGTATCTGGAAGTGAAGGATCTGAAGAAGAGCTATGGAGAAGGCGGCGGTTATGTACAGGTATTAAAGGGAATCACCGCAGGAGTGGAACAAGGTGAAATGTGTGTCATCCAGGGCACCAGCGGTTCCGGCAAATCCACGCTGCTCAACTGCATCGGAGGACTGGATACCGTGGATTCCGGTTCCATCGTAGTGGATGGACAGGAGGTGGCGGGGCTTAACAGTAAAGCACTTTCCAATTACCGTCGGGAGAAGCTGGGTTTTATTTTCCAGTTTTATAATCTGGTGCCGAATCTGACGGTGAAGGAAAATATCCAGGTCTGCCAGTATCTGACGAAGAATCCTTTGAATATGGAGGAACTGCTGCAGGTACTGGGACTGACGGAACATCAGAACAAGTTCCCTGCACAACTTTCCGGCGGACAACAGCAACGCTGTGCCATCGCAAGAGCCTTGATCAAGAATCCGAGCCTTCTGTTATGCGATGAGCCTACGGGTGCGCTGGATTCCAGGACTTCCCGGGACATCCTGATACTGCTGGAGGATATCAACAGACAGTATGGCACTACGATGCTTATTGTTACGCATAATAATTCCATTAAAAACATGGTACATCAGGTCATTATGATCAAGGACGGACAGATCAGCAAGAACTACCGGAACGAGAAACGTGTTCCTGCGGCAGAACTGGAGGATTTGTAGGATGCAGAGGATATTAAGCAAACGAGTACTTCGGGATATCCGGGAAAACCTGCTTCGGTATCTGGCACTGTTTTTCCTGGTGGCACTGGTCATGTATATGGTGGTGGCTATTGTGGGAGCTGCCGAGACTATTATGCAGGGGACGAAGGAGAGCGGACGTGTCCATCACAGAGAGGACGGACAGTTTGGCGTTTTTGTTCCGCTGACCGAAAAAGAGACCGCACAGATCACGGAAAAAGATGTGACACTGTAGATGGATTTTTCCCTGGATTTTCATCTGGGACAGTCCACGTTTCGTGTCTATCAGGCAAGAGAATCGGTAGATCTGTTCGTTCCAGCAGAAGGGGAGGAAATTCCGGCACAGGGAGAGATCCTGTTGGAACAGCATTATGCGGAAAAACATGAGCTGCAATTAGGAGATATCTTTATCGTTGGGGGAAAAGAGTTCACCGTTGCCGGAATCGGCAGCACGCCGGATTACGATGCTGCTTTTGAGAAAACGTCAGATACCACTGTAGACAGCAATCTGTTTGGCTTCGGATTTGTCACGGCAGAGGATTATGAAGCTCTGAAAGCAGGCGGACAGAATTTCCGGACGGAGGATTATACTTACACCTATCTGCTGAATGATACCATGACGGATCAGGAACTGAAGGAACTGTTACAATCCTTCGAACTGGACCGCAGTAAGGTGACAGATACTTATTTCCTGGAAATGCTGGCAGATGCGGAAGAGACGAAGAACGATATTCAGGATGGTATCCAGGAACTTCTGGATGGCGTGGATGAGCTGGTGGACGGTGTGGATGAACTGGCGGATCATAATACAGAACTGACGGATGCGGCGGATGAGTTGTTTGATGCCATGCTGGAACAGGTGAATGACAGCCTGAAGGATGCCGGAGTGGAAGTGACACTGACTTCAGGAAATTATGAACAACAGCTGAATGCCATGATCGCTAATCCTCATGCCTACACCGCATCCCTGCGGCAGAACCTGCAGGACGCGAAAAAGTCTCTGGAAGATCTGCAGGAGTTCCGGGATGGTGTGAAATCCTACACGGACGGAGTTAATGCAGCTTCTGCCGGCGGCGGAGCACTGGTGGGCGGTATGAGTCAGATCACGGAAAACAGTGCTGCGTTGAATCAGGGAGCTGATGCTATTTTTAATGCCATTTTGGGCATGGTGAATGAACAGCTCCAGGCAGAGTTGGAATCTTATGCGGCATACGGGATCAGCTTTCCGGGACTGACGGCTGGCGGTTACGGAGAGCAGCTGGATCAGCTGGCAACTGTCTTTACACAGATGGGGGCATCCCAGGCAGCGGGGCAGCTGTCTGCAGTGAAAAGTCAGCTGGACACCGTGGCACAGTTTCGGGATGGGGTGAAAGCCTATACCGCCGGTGTCGGAGAAGCAGCCGGAGGATCCCAGGAGCTGTTCCAGGGACTGAGCGTGCTTTATACCGCCAGTGAGCCTCTGGTAGACGGCACAGATGCCGTGGTGGATGCACTGATGGATATGGTGGAGGCACAGCTGGAAGAAAGTGATATTCAGGTAGAACTGACTGCCGACAATTATAAGGAAGAGCTGGACCAGCTGATGGCAGAGGGCAGCAGTGTGGATGCCAGGCTGCGGGATTCCTTGAAGGACGCGAAGGATACTTTGGCGGATCTGGAGGATTTCCGGGAAGGAATCATCGATTATACGGATGCCGTGGATGAGATTGCGGATGGCAGCAGGGAACTGCGGGACGGTGTGCAGGAACTGCAGGATGAAGCCAATGATATGATCGATGAGTATTTTACTTTCGATATCGACAATCTGACACAGTTTCTGGTGGCAGGGGATAATCCCAGAATCGATGCCGCCAGCGGGGATGTGATCATCAATAAATATGCCGGTATGGTATCCGGTATTATCCTGATGGTCATGTTCACTTACGTGATCTCCGTATTTGTGGTACATAATATTGAAAAAGAGAGCAGCGTCATCGGTGCGCTGTACGCTTTGGGTGTGACGCGAGGGCAGCTTTTGTTCCATTATCTGCTCAATCCCATGATGATCTCCTTCTTAGGAGGTGCGGTCGGCTGTGTCCTGGGCTTTTCGAAGTATGGTACCGGCTGGCAGATGCAGGACAGTATCGTGTATTTTTCCCTGCCACCCATGGAAATCGTGACTCCGGCCTATCTGCTGGTCTACAGCCTGGTCATGCCGCCGGTGACGGCCGCATTGGTAAATTGTCTGGTGATCAGCAAGAAGTTGAAGCGCACGGCACTGTCTCTGCTTCGAAATGAACAGACCGCAGGCAGGGCCGGGAAGATACAAGATGTAAATCTGGGAAATATGAAGTTCCTTCACAGATTCCAGTTCCGTCAGCTCCTTCGGGAGATGCGTTCTGCCGTGGCGGTGGTGATCGGTATGTTTATCTGCCTGCTGGTACTTTTGATCTCTGCAGACTGCTATGTTCTGTGTAAGAACTTTGGAGACGCCTGCCTGGATGAGACGACCTATGCTTATATGTATACTTACAAATATCCCACGGAGGATGTGCCGGAGGATGGTACTCCGGCTTATGTGGAGAGTCTGAAAAAAGAGGCTTACGGTTATAATCTGGATGTGACGGTACTGGGAATCGATAAGGATAATCCATATTTTCCGGTGGAGACCAGCAATAAGAAAAATGAGATCGTGATCTCCAGCGCCGCAGCACAGAAATTTGGCGTGAAGGTCGGTGACAAACTGGTGCTTTCCGATGAAGTGAACGAGAGAGATTATGCGTTTACTGTCAAAGATATCGTTCATTTTGCCTCCGGTGTTTATGTATTTTTAGACCGGGATGCCATGCAGGAACTGTTCGATCAGGAAGACGACTATTATAATGTAGTATTCGCCGATCATGCACTGGACATCGACAACGGCAGACTGTATTCTACGGTATCCAGAGAAAACGTGGAGGAAAGCTCTCAGATATTTACGGATATGATGGGACCTATGGTCAGCATGCTGGCGGCCATCTCCGCACTGATCTTCATGATCGTCATGTATCTGATGATGAAGGTCATGATCGACCGTTCTGCATTCTCCATTTCCCTGATGAAAGTATTCGGCTACCGAAAGGGAGAGATCCGCAGACTGTATCTGGACGGGAACTTCTATATTATAATGTTGGGAGCATTGTTGGGAGTACCGTTGGCAAAATGGTCCATGGATCTGATCTTCCCGTATTTTATTTCCAATGTGGCCATCGGAATGGATTTACAGTTCCCGCCGCAGTTGTACGGCATGATCTACGGAGGCATCCTGATCTGCTATCTGGTGATCAACTTTCTGCTGGTGGGCAGACTGAACAAGCTGGTGCCTGCGGAAGTATTGAAGAATAGAGAGTAAATAAGTAAGTAAATATAGGTAACAGTTCAGCCATGAACATATCTGGGCACAGAGATCATGCTTGCATGATTTTGCGGGCAAATATGTTCATGGCTGAACTGTTACCTAACTTTTTTATATAAATACATACTAACCCTATTGACAAACTAGGAAATATAAGGTAATATCATCTAAAACATAGAAAACATATAGATTTACTAGGATATAAAAGACGAGGAGGATGACACCGTGGCAGCAACCTTTGATACGACAGAACAGAGAATCCTTAAGATCATAGATGACAACCGGGAGACCATCGTAGAGTTCGCAAGAGATATTTACGACCATGCAGAGCTGGGCTACAAGGAATTCCGCACTTCGAAAAAGTTCGTGGATTTTATGAAGAGCTTACAGCTGCCGGTACAGACAGATCTGGCCATCACCGGAGCAAAAGCCTATTTAAATAAAGAAAAGGCCGGAAATGCATCCCTGGCATTGATCGGAGAACTGGATGCCCTGAGGATTCCGCAGCATGCACATGCAAATCAGGAGACACAGGCAGCTCACTGCTGTGGACATCACGCACAGCTGGCAGGAGTCATCGGAGCGGCGCTGGCACTTACGGATGCAGAGGTGGCACAGAAGCTGGATGGACAGGTGATCTTCTTCGCCACACCGGCGGAAGAGTACGGTGAGATCGAATTCAAGAATCAGCTGATCGCTGATGGCAAGATCGCTTACGGTGGTGGAAAATGTGAACTGATCCGCATCGGTGCTTTCGATGATGTGGATGTGGCACTGGCGCATCATATTTCCTTAGAGGGAATCCGGCTGGGAAGCAACAGCGGCAATGGTTTTGTATCCAAGGTGATCCGTATCAAAGGAAAAGCAGCCCATGCGGCGGGATGTCCGGAAAAAGGTGTCAACGCCTTATCGGCAGCAAGCCTGGGGTTACAGGCACTGGCACTGAACCGTGAGACCTTCAGGGATGAGGATTGCGTGAGGGTTCATCCGATCCTGACCAAGGGCGGAGATCTGGTCAATGTAGTTCCCAACGAAGCGGTGCTGGAGACACTGGTAAGAGGCAAGACCCTGGAAGCTTTCGCAGATGCATCCGTCAAGACAGATCGTTCCTTCAAGGCAGGAGCACTTGCCGTGGGAGCAGGGTATCGTATCGAGACTATGCCGGGCTATCTTCCTTCTCTCTGGCAGCCGGCACCAGAAGAGATGGCCGATGCGGTGAAAGCACTGGCAGGAGAAAAAACGGTATACGAGGTCAGACCGGAGGAACACAGCGGAGGATCCACAGATGTGGGAGATGTACAGCATCTGCTTCCTGTGATCACCTTCAATACCGGCGGTACTGTAGGTGGTCTGCACCAGGTGGATTTCGATGTCGTGGATGAGGAAGAAGCCTATGTGCTGACAGCCAAGATATTTGCCCTGAGTGCTTACCGAATGTTGAAGGACGGCGCGGAAGTGACGAAGCGGACCAAACAGGAATATCATCCGAGATTCGCTGATAAACAGGAATACATAGCTTTTATGGACAGCTTTAATAAGGTGGAGGAAGCGGACATTGAGTAAAGCAGATTATAAAATAGAAGGAACGGTTCCCAGAGAACTGTTGGTAAGTGAAGTGAGAAAGGCCGCAAGACAGTTCGCCATGCAGTTCTTCCATTTCAGTAAAGTATTATATGACCAGTTCGGACTGGAGAAGACCAAAGATATCGTGAGACAGACCGTATTCGAACTGGCAGTGGACCGGTCGGATCAGCTGCGGGAAAAGGCACTGGCGCAAGGCCTGAAGGCAGATTCCGTAGAAGACTTTATGAGTGTTATCGACCTTCCCTTCACCGGATGGATCCCGGAATGGGGAGAAGATCACTGTCCCTATGCGGAAGTGTGGAGAACTTATTTTGACAAATATCCCTGGTTCCGAGAGATCGCACCGTTTTACTGTGACGTGATCGACACTACTACCATTGAGAACTTTTCCAAATGTCTCTCCCACAGGATCACACAGAATGTCATCCTGGAAGGTACCTGTTGTAAGAGAGAGTACTTTGAAAGCGATAAGGTGAAGCGAGGAGAATACACTTATGGAAAAAAAGAAGAAAACTAAGAATAAGAAACGTTTTACCTGGGTGAATCTGGCACAGCTGCTCACCATGGCGGCACTGCTTCTGTGGATGCAATGGGCAGTAGATTCCGGCAGAGTGCTTACGATCTTCGTGGCGTCCCCGACTTCCATCGTGGAAGAGGGCATTAAGATCATTACAGACGGAACCTTATGGCCCCACTTATTGCTGACGATCCAAGAGGCACTGGCAGGTTATCTGTCTGCTGTGGTGGTAGGTATTGCAGTGGGACTGATCTGGACCTTGTTTCCGGTATCGGAGAAGTACATGAATGTATTCTGTTCGGCAATCATGGCAGTTCCGAAAGTAGCAATCCTGCCGCTGTTGATCCTGTGGTTCGGCATCGGCTTCCAGTCCAAGGCATTTCTGGTATTTCTGTTCTCGGTATTTACGATCCTGTACAATACCGTGACCGGAGCCAAGGAGTGTAAAAAGGAGTATCTGAAGGTCGCAAAAGTATTCAAAGCCAATCGTTCCCAGACCGTATTTCTGGTCATCATTCCGGCGGCACTCCCTTCCATCTTTAATGGATTGAAGCTGGCAGCGGCAACGGCACTGACCGGTGTCCTGTTCTCGGAAATGCAGTCGGCAAGAGCAGGACTTGGCTATCTGTTGACAGAGTCCCAGAACCTGTTGAACACCCCGAGGATGTTCTTCCTGATCATCCTGATCACCTTATTATCCGTAGGTGCGGTAAAACTGATCGATGCCATCGAATATGCCATCAGCTATCGATGGAGACATGTATAAGCAAATAAATTTTTTCAATAGACGAGGAGGAAAATGTTATGAAAAAGAAAGTATTCAGCGTATTACTGACTGTGGCACTGGCAACCGGAGTACTGGCAGGCTGCGGCAGCAGTGCAGCAACCGGCAACAATGCAGCAACCGGAGCCGCACAGAATGAGGGAAGCCAGACAGCAAGTGCAACTACCGCAGGAGAGGAATCCGGAGACACCATCGTGATCCGTTCCTGCTTCGCTACCGGAATGACCGGTGCGGTGAACCGTTTTGCCATTGAAAAGGGTCTGTATAAAGAACTTGGTATTGAGTTCGAAAACGTAGAGGCCAGCGCCGATACCAACTCCACAGTAATGTCCCTGATCACCAGAGGAGAGATCGATGTGGCAGACGGAGATCCCAGTTCTTATATCCCCGGTATCTACAACGGTGTGCCTGCCAAGCTGGTAGGAAATATGTGGAGATATTCCGGATGCTACTGGCTGGTGGCAAACAATGATATACAGGACTTCTCCGATCTGGAAGGCAAAAAAGTCGGTACCGCAGGAGCTTCCGGCGGAATGAGACTTTCCGTATTGAAGATGTTGGAGAAGAACGGTGTCAGCACGGATAACGTGGATCTGATCGCCAACGGCGTATACCAGACCGCTTATGCATCCCTGACTTCCGGCGAAGTGGACGCTACGATCATTCACAACCCGTATGCGGCACTGGCTGAGGCAGACGGCACCGGACATATCCTGGGAAGAGCCTGGGACTACATCCCCGACTACTATACCGGAACGATCATCGCAAGCAACAGCTTTATTGAAAATGAGCCGGAGAAGCTGCAGCGCTTCCTGACCGCTTATTATCAGGTACATGAAGAAGTTAAGAATGACTATTTCGACGAATTTGTTGCATGGGCAGCAAAAGAGATGAATACATCCGAAGAGGTTATGAGAAAGGCCATCGAGTCGGAAATCGATGTATGGCTGGATTATCCGGTAATCCCCGAAGATCGTCTGGCTACCACCTTTGAATATCTGAAGGAGTACGGCTGGGTAGATGAAAATGTCAGCTACGAAGGAACCTACACCAACGAATTCGCGCAGGTAGCTGCAGATACCCTGGGAATGACCGACCCGGAAGCAAAATAATTGAGAATGCTCTGAAAATAAGAGACACAGGAAACGGAGGTAATGGAAATGCCCGCAATATCCATTAAAAATATCAACAAAACCTATATCGATCAGGATGGAAACGAAGTACAGGCACTGCATGACATCAATCTTGATGTGGCAGAAGGTGAATTCGTCTGCATCGTAGGTCCCAGCGGATGCGGTAAGAGTACCCTGTTAGAGATCGTGGCGGGCCTGCTGGATGCTACAAGCGGCGAAGTATTGCTGGATGGACAGCCGGTACACGGTACCAGCAGAGATATTGGCGTGGTATTCCAGGATGCCTCCCTGTTTCCCTGGAGAACCGTACGGAAAAATGTGGCATTCGGACTGGAGATCGCCGGAGTACCCAGGGAAGAGAGAGAAGAACGGTTAAGGCGTTATATCTCCATGGTCAGCCTGAACGGTTTTGAGAACAAATATCCGGCACAGCTGTCCGGAGGTATGCGGCAGAGAGCCGGCATCGCCAGAACCCTTGCCATGAATCCCAAGGTCATCCTCATGGATGAGCCCTTCAGTGCCGTGGATCATCTGACCAAATGCACTCTGCAGGAGGAACTGATCAATATCAGACAGGCAGAGAACAAGACCGTATTATTCGTCACACACGATATAAATGAGGCGGTGTTCCTGGCAGACAGAGTGGTATTGTTAAGTCCAAGACCCAGTACCATTCAGAAAATCTACGAGATTCCTCTGGAGCAGAAGAGGGGGCGTAATGATCCTCTGCTTTTAAAAATTGCAGCAGAAATCGCAAAAGACATCAACAGCGGTGGACAGGATATTCCCAACAACTATTGGGGCAACTTATAGGCGGAGAATACAGAGAATAAGGAGGCAGCAGTATGTTTCGTGACACCAGTATGGATTACCTTTCCAGAGATGAAGTACTTGAGATCTGGAATAACAATATGCGTCTGACAGACGAGCAGCTTTTAGCCATGGATGAGACAGAATTCCGGGCAAGAGTGAGAGAACGTTCCCATCATACCCTGGAGATCCAGGTATATGCCACCGCATATCGCCACCAGAAATTAAAACCCAACCAGGCAGATTATACGAAGCATCTGCTGGAACTGTGGGAGAAAAGAGGATTGGGAAAAGATCTGCCGGAATATCGGTATGCCTCTTTCCTGATCGATGCGGCGGAGAAACTGGTAAAGGGGGAAGACGTGGATCTGACACCTTACAAACCTACGCCGGTGACGGAACAGATGGAGAAAGACTTTTTCACGATTGTAAAGGAACGCAGAAGCGTCCGGGAATTCAAGGACAAGGAAGTACCGGATGAACTGATCGATAAGATCCTGGAAGCGGGGCTTTGGGCTGCTCACGGCTGTAATGTACAGTCCATCCGCTATGTGGTGGTACGGGAGAAAAACGAGCCGGGACTGTTCCGCGGCAGTGACGTGCCGGGAGGTCCGGTGCATCTGGTGATCTTACAGGATATGAGATGCTACAGAGCCAACTCCTTTACCCCGGTGAGAAACCAGCTGCTGGATGCCGGAGCCGCCGGACAGAATATCGTTCTGGCAGCCCACGCCGTAGGACTGGAAGGTGTCTGGCTGACTTTCCCCGGAGAAGAATTTTGTGACAGACTGCGGAAACGCTTCAATCTGCCGGATTATATCCGCCTGGTGACCTATGTGGATGTAGGATACGGTGACCAGACCCCTTACCCTCCTCAGAGATGGGACGTAAAGGATACGATTCTCGGAAGATACTAGGAAGAAGGAGAACGGCGCATGAATATTGTGATCATCGGCGGCAGCCGCGGCATCGGCAAGGCGGCCGCCAGAGAATTGTTACAGGATGGAAATAACGTGCTGATCGTCGGCAGAAATCCGAAGACACTGGAAGAGACAGGGAAAGAACTGGCCGGAGCGGCAACGTATTCCTGTGATGCCGGGAAGGCAGAGGAAACCACTGGACTGGTGGATGCAGTGAAGAACGGTAAAATAGCGGGATTCGGAGATAATGTGGATGGACTGATCCTGTGTGCGGCGGTATTTCCCAATCCGGCCACGAAGACATCCGTAGTACAGCCGGAGCCGGAGGAACTGCAGGCAATGCTTGACAGCAACGTGACGGCATATTACCGTCTGGTGAAGGAATTTCTTCCGCTGCTGGCACCGGGCAGCCGCATCGTACTCATCGGTTCCACTTCGGGAATCCGCAGAGACAGGGGCGGCATCTACGGCATTTCCAAATGGGCGCTCCGTTCCTATGCCTATGCCCTCCGGGAGGAATGCAAGCCTATGGGGATCGGTGTATCCCTCATCAATCCCGGCGGCACCTTTACCGAGACCAGAAAGAAATCCTCCGAAGAGGACAGGTCACTTTTAGAGACCTCCGACCTCGGAAAAGTCATCACCCTGACCTTCCGTCTGTCCCCACAGGCAGTACTGGAGGAAGTGAATATCCGACCTTTACAGGGAGATACCTATTAGGCAGTCGATGGACTGCCTTTTTTCTTCTCAAGGAAACTCATTGAATGTTAAAAAAAAGTATGGTATGATAAAGGACAGAACTGACAAAGTCACGGAGGTTTTTAGATACAATGGAACAGTACAAGCAGGAATTTATTGAGTTCATGGTGGATTGTAAGGCATTGAAATTCGGAGAGTTTACCTTAAAGAGCGGTAGAAAGTCTCCTTTCTTTATGAATGCGGGTGCGTATGTCACCGGTTCTCAGCTGATGAAGCTGGGTGAGAGCTATGCCAAAGCAATTCATGATACTTACGGCGATGATTTCGATGTATTGTTCGGACCGGCATATAAGGGAATTCCCATCAGTGTGGTAACCGCAGTGGCTTACAGCAAATTATATGGCAAAGAGGTTCGTTACTGTTCTGACCGTAAGGAAGAGAAGGATCACGGCGCAGATAAGGGAAGCTTCCTGGGAAGCTCCTTAAAAGATGGCGACAGAGTCATCATGATCGAGGATGTTACCACTTCCGGCAAATCTATGGAAGAGACCGTTCCCAAGGTAAGAGGAGCAGCCAATGTAGAAATCGTTGGTCTGATGGTATCCCTGAACCGTATGGAAAAGGGTCTGGGCGGCAAGGTCAGCGCACTGGAAGAGATCAGGGAAAAGTACGGATTTGATGCACATGCCATCGTAACCATGCAGGATGTCATCGATCATCTGTACAACAAGCCTTACAAGGGACAGGTATACATTGATGATACTCTGAAGAAGGCAATCGACGAATATTATGCTGTATACGGTGCTTAAGCAGACGGCTTCGAAAGTTTTGGATAGAAGACAGGAGGATTCCATGGAAGAGAAAATCTATAAGATCATGCGTGGAGCAGGTGCTCTGAATATTGTACTGGGAGTCATTTCCCTGGTAGTCGGAATCGCGGCAGGTGTGTTGCTGATCATCAGTGGCGGCAAGCTGGTCTCCGGCAAATCACGTATTCTGTTCTGATCACAAATGAGAAGGAAAACGTCGTCAGGGCGTGAAAATTGGGCATTTCCATACCGGAAGTGCCCTTTTCGGGTTCCATGGGGGATTGCAGGTTACTGAAAGGCTTGAAAATAGTATGCGGAAAAAGAACTACATTTTTACGAATAAAAAACATTCCAACAGGGCGATCATGTCGACCATCCTGGGGGGCATCAGTCTGGTGTCCCTGGGGATCGTGACGTATCTGTCCTACAGTCAGGGCGGCGTGATGCACGGTGGATACGGTGTTACCGGTGTGTTGGCCACCATCTATTCCCTGATCGGACTGATCCTGGGAATACTGACCCTTCGGGAAAAAGATATCTATCGTATCTTTCCCGTGCTGGGAACAATATTAAATGTTGTTGCCCTTGGAGGTGTCAGCTTTTTGCTGTATCTGGGAAGCCGTCTGTAACGGATATTCTGGAACAGAAGCATTGGATCACACAGCAGTTATTTAGATAGAAGGAGCAATCAGATCTATGGAAGAAAGAGAATTATTACTGGAACGTCTGGAACTGGCCTTAGACCGGATCCGGGAGATCCCCGGGGAGGACTGGCAGGAAGAAAGCCTGCAGCACTGGAAAGAATATTTTACAGCGGTAGCAAAATTTTTACTGCTGATCGAGGATACCAGACAGTTCCTGGAGCAGGGAAAACAGAACACTGCCACTTTGGAAGAGCTGAAACAGCGTAACCATGCCCTGTATGAAGATATTTTACCGGAAAATTATGAGAACAGCTTTGCTAATCCTGCGGTAGCTGTAAAGTGTCTGGGAGAAGAATTCGGCGCACTGGCCGCCTTCCTTTATACGGAAATGCGGAGCCTGATCGGTTTTACCTATGAGGGAAGACTGGACGAACTGGTGATCCGTATGGAACTGTTTTCTGAGGTATATGCGGCATTTGTATATGAGGAGCAGGAGAATCACAGACTTCCGTCTTATGCGTCCATCCGTGAGATCCTTTACTGGTTCGTCAGCGATTACGCGGATGTGGCGGCGGAAGCACGGGTACGGGAACTGGTATGCCCGGGGAATAATTTTGCGGCAGACATTATCCGAAGGGCGGAACTGACCGATCTGCGTTATCTCTATGCCTATGGAGAATACGTGGGGGAAAATGAACTGTCAATGGCGAAATTCCTGAATTCCCTGCCGGAAGAGACTATAAATACCATGGCAGACACTTATACCGAGGGGTACCGCATCGGTTTTGAAGTGACCGGCAAGGATCTGTCGAAAAAAGCTGCGGTGGATGTCCGTTATCAGTTGGGCTTCGAACGCATGATGCGGAGAGCTCTGGAGAATTTTGACAAAATGGGATTGCAGCCTGTGATCTACCGTGCAGCTGCCAGTATTTTATATAATCCCTCCATTTATAAAAACGGCTTCTACAGTGTCAGCCCCAACAGACAGTATGAGTTCGATCACAAGGATGACAAGGCACTGTTCCTGGATAAAATGTATTGTAGCCGGAAACTGGAAGTCATGCATACCGCTTTTGAAAAATATAAGACAGAGGCCAGAGGCTATGCGGGCCCGGCCGTGGTGGAGACCTTCGGTGAGAAAGATTTCGCACCGGTGAACAAGCCGGAAGCGGTGAAAATGACGGATGAGCAGAGCACTCTTATGGTGGAGCACCGCACCCAGATGGGACAGCTGCAGAGACAGTATATTATTGAGGAAGAGCGCAGCTTTACGATTATTGCGTTCCCCATCCCGGAGGTAGGGGACTGCTTTGAAGAACTTTTCCGGGAGACTATTCGGATCAACACCCTGGATTATAAAAAATATCAGAGGATCCAGCAGACCATCATCGATGCGCTGGATCAGGCAGACCACTGTGAGGTGAAGGGCTGTAACGGTAATCACACGGATATCACAGTGAATCTGTGGAAGCTCAAAGATCCTGCCAAAGAAACTATTTTTGAAAACTGCGTGGCAGACGTGAATATTCCCGTGGGAGAAGTATTTACCTCTCCAGTGCTGGAAGGCACAAACGGTGTGCTGCATGTGACAAAAGTGTTCCTGAACGGTTTGGAATATAAGAATCTGGAGATCACCTTCGAAAACGGCAGGATTAAAAACTACAACTGTGCTAATTTTGCCACGGAGGAAGAGAACAAGGCATTCATTAAGGAAAATATCCTGTTCCGCCATAAGACACTGCCGCTGGGAGAATTTGCCATCGGCACAAACACTACGGCTTATGTGGCGGCAAAGCGTCTGGGCGTGGAAGCCAGGATGCCGATCCTGATCGCGGAGAAGATGGGACCGCATTTTGCAGTGGGCGATACCTGCTATTCCCATGCGGAAGAGGTGAAGGTATACAATCCCGACGGTAAAGAGATCGTGGCCAGAGACAATGAGGTGGCTGCCCTTCGCAGTGTGAACCCTTCCAAGGCTTATTTTAACTGCCATACGGACATTACCATTCCTTACGATGAACTGGCAGAGCTGACCGCAGTGAAAAAGGACGGCGGGCGGATCCCCATTATTGCGAACGGCAGATTTGTCCTTCACGGAACGGAAGAACTGAATGAGCCGCTGCGGGAGTTGGATTAAGACTATTCAGCAAGCATTTGCAGAAAGCAATTTTGCATGGCTCTGAATAGTTATCATAAGATTTCATAAAACCATTGCATCATTGAAAAGATTTTAGTAAGATAAAATATATATGGATAAAATCGGTGCAACCGATACATGAGGAGGACATTATGGCAAATACAGAGAATTGCCCTAAGGTTGGCATTGTAATGGGTAGTGATTCCGATATGCCTGTGATGGCGAAAGCCGCAGACATTCTGGAAGAACTGGGCATCCCTTATGAGATGACCGTGATCAGTGCTCACAGAGAGCCGGATGTGTTTTTTGAGTATGCAAAAAGTGCGGAGGAAAAAGGCTTCAAGGTGATCATCGCCGGAGCCGGTATGGCAGCGCATCTGCCCGGCATGTGTGCCGCTATTTTCCCTATGCCCGTCATCGGAATCCCGATGCACACCACTTCCCTGGGAGGCAGAGATTCTCTGTATTCCATCGTTCAGATGCCCTCTGGCATCCCGGTTGCCACAGTAGCCATTAACGGCGGCGCCAATGCAGGACTTCTGGCAGCCAAGATCCTGGCTACTTCCGACGCAGAGCTTCTCGGAAAGTTAAAAGCATACAGCACCAAATTAAAAGAACAGGTAGAAGCCAAGGATGCAAAATTGCAGGAAATCGGCTACAAAGCTTACCTGGAAGGCATGAAGAAGTAAGGTTTATAAAAGTATTATTTATTCGGAATATAACGAAAGAGCCCCTGCGGCGGAAATGAGGAGAAAATGGATTACAAGAAAGCTGGAGTAGACATCGAAGCAGGCTACAAGTCTGTAGAACTGATGAAGA
>QWCB01002067.1_pt1 | contig 21225 bp, 22 predicted proteins | sample 1972511 | NCBI WGS metagenome assembly QWCB01 (sample SAMN09866719, study PRJNA288562) | Human gut metagenome isolate term5_stool, whole genome shotgun sequencing... | isolation source: gut | host: Homo sapiens | place: USA: California | reverse complement strand
CCGATGCGCTCCGGTATGCGCACCTTGTTTGCCGGGACATCCGTGATTTCGTTCGTCTTGCGGTCGATGCTGACGAACGAGGGGATGATCTCGCCCGTTTCCCTGTCCACGAGGTCCACAACCCTGCCGAGGTTGCCCGTTTCGCGCAGGTTCTTCCGGTCGTCGTCGGAGAACTTGTGTTCCTTGTACTCGTCGAGTTTCTGCTCCTTGCGGATGAAGTGCGGCACAAGGCTGACGTTGCCCTCGCCGTCCTTCTTGAAGGAGAGGCGGGCATCCAGCTCGAAAGCTTCTCCGCCGAAATTGGGCGACACCCTCACCAAGTCGGACTTGCCGTAGTTGAGCATCCTGTCAAGGTTGCCCGACTTTTCAAGGTCGTCGCGCTTCACGCCCCATTTCTCCTCCAACTCCTTCCAGTTGATCTTGCTCTCGTCGTCCCGGTTGTTCCTGCTTTTCGGCGGACTGCTCCTCCTGTACTTTCTTTTCGTAGCCGGAGGTGTCCACCTTGTGGGGCGCAAGCATCTCCTTGTTGCCCTCGGGGTCTTTCAGCAAGTCCTTGATAACTTCCAGCAGCTTGTCGGCTTGGTCCGCCGCGACACGGTAGAAACCGAAGCGGCTGGGTTCCTTGCACTGCCGGAAGAAGTTTTTAAAGAAGTTGTCCAGCACGTCTCCGTGCCTGTCGAATTGCAGGAAACTCTGCGCGTTCTCCGCCTTTGCGGGGGTACGCTTGGGTGAGCCGTCGGCGTTAAGCCCGGCTACCACGCTAATCTCGCCCGTCTTCTCGTCGCGGACTATCAGCACGTCTTTTTCTGTTGTTTTCTTTGCCATTTGAAAAATGTTTTAATGGGTTATTTATTAAAGAAATTATGGATACGCGCCTTGTAGAAGGCTATATCTTCCTTGCGGAAATCCTTTACGTGTTCGGAGAGGAATGTCAGTACGTCCTCCTCGCTGTAATAGGTCTTTTTGCCGAGCGTCTTGTACGGCAATGCACCGATGCTGCGGTAGCGCTGCAGGGTACGCTTGCTTATCTGGAGCAGCATGCAGAGGTCTTGGTTGTCGAACATCCTGATACTTTCCATCGGGTTTGGGGCTTTGCCGGACGGTCGCAGGGAGAGCAGCAGCTCGTCCTGACGGTCGAGCCGTTCCATCAGCTTCTGCATCCAGTCCTCAAAATTGTTTCGTGTAAGCAGTTCCATATCTTATGTCCTCCTTCCTTTGGGTTTGCCGCCGCCCGTGCGCAGCGTGTGGTTGCGTTTCAGTTCCGTCAGTGTCGCTGCATCTTCTGCCACGGTGCAGTCTGCGAGCAGGCGGTCTATTTCCGACCGGCGGTAGCGGCATTTGCCGCGCAGCACGATATAGCCGATGCGCTGTTCGCTGCGCATACGTTGGAGGGTACGGGTACTCACGTTCAGCAGGTGCGCCGCCTCGCGGGTGGTGAGCAGCATGTCGGAAGACTCTCCCTTCCTCTCACCGGAAACGGCACGCACATAGACCGCTATCTCGGCTATCTGTTCCGTCAGGGCGGTGAAGGCGGAACTTTCAATCGTTATCACTTTCATATTTTGTCCTTTCTTTTGTTTCTCTGCGGCAAAATTCGGCAATAAACAAAAGGGGCTTTAACAACTCATTACGTGACTCACGTAAGATTTTCTTTGAAAGTGACTCCGTAACCCGGACAACCGGCGCAACAAGCTGCCGTATAGCGGAAAACGGCACGCATTCAAGGCGGCTGCGTTACCTTTGCGGTAAATCATTAAATGTTTTGGTATATGGAAATCGTATCTATCGAGAAAAAGACCTTCGAGATGATGCTGGCGTCATTCAACGCCCTCTCGGAGAAAGTCGCCGCCCTCAGGCGCAAAAGCGACGGCGGGCGGCTGGAAAGGTGGCTCACGGGCGAGGAGGTCTGCGGGCAGTTGAGAATCAGCCCGCGCACGTTGCAGTCATTGCGTGACAGGCGGCTTATCGGCTACTCGCAGATGAACCGCAGGTTCTATTACAGGCCGGAGGAGGTCAGGCGGCTTATTCCGCTTATCGGCACGATCTATCCCGATGGAAAATGACTCTGTTTTTATTAACCACTTAATCCGATGTTATGATGAACGAGAACAACGAGGTTTTCTCAATGGAGGACGAGCCGGTTGCCACCGCGATACAGAATATGCTCAAAGGCTCCAAATGGCTCTCCGCATTTTTGGAAAGTTACCGTCCGCCACTGGACGGGGAACATTACCTGACGGACAGGGAGGTGGCGGAAATGCTCCGGGTAAGCCGCCGCACCTTGCAGGAGTATCGCAACAACAGGATGCTGCCCTTTATCCTTCTGGCAGGTAAGGTGCTTTATCCCGAATCTGGACTGCGTGAACTGTTGGAGGCGAATTACCTCAAGCCGCTGGAATAAGGCGGTTGCATGAAAAAAAAGGAAACGGACAGCACCCGATGGTGTTGTCCGTTTCCTTTTTCGTTGTCTGTATGCGTGTTCAGCAATATCCGGTTTTCCCGTTCTGTATGAACATCACGTATGCCTGCCTCTTTTCCTTTGAGAGTGCCTTCTCCACCAGCCACATGCGGAACACGTGTGTATAGTAGGTGTTCAGCCGGAAGGCTACTGGAATGATGATTTCAAGCGAGTAAACATCCGCGTACAGGCCGTTTTCAAGCTGTATGTAGCGGCATACCTCGTAGTCGTTCAGCACGTCCGACTTGCGGACGGCTTTGATGGCGGCGTTCACTGCCGGGACGGTGGCATGGAACTCTTCGGCGATTTCCCCGGCGGTCATCCATACCTCGTTACCGGTTACGCTGACCGTCTTGTCCTCTATAATGATTATGTCACGTTTCATGGCTGTCTTTATACTCTTGTGTCCCAGCATGGAACTGACTGTTTCGATGGGTACACCGTTGGAGAGGAACACCGTCGTGGCTGCCGTATGGCGGCTCTGATGGAATATACAAGGCAAAGCAAGCGAAAGCGAACAGGTGAAAATTGAACGTAAACCGTTTGAAATGAGCTATATTTCTATATTCTGCCAAATGAAGAAAAAGCAAATGGCAACAGAATATTGAGGTTGTTCAGTTACCAAACCGTTAGCCGGGTAGTTACCAAAACAGAAACAGGTAACGGCAAGCAATGAAAAGAAATCCTCACCGTTTTGTTTGCACTCATACACAGCATTTTGCATATCAAGGAACGCTTATATGGCAAGTAACTTTGCACAAAAAATATAAGCGTATGAAAGTAGAAAAATTCAAGGTGCTGCTCTACCTCAAAAAGAGCGGACTGGACAAGTCGGGAAAGGCTCCTATCATGGGACGCATCACCGTAAACAGGACAATGGCACAGTTCGGTTGCAAATTGTCCTGCACTCCAGAATTATGGAATCCCCGTGAAAGCCGCCTGAACGGTAAAAGCAAGGAGGCAGTTGAAACCAATGCCAAAATTGAGAAATTGTTGCTTGCCGTCAATTCCGCATTTGATTCTCTGTTGGAGCGCAAGCAGGAATTTGATGCTACAGCAGTCAAGGATATGTTTCAGGGAAGCATGGACAAGCAGATGACCCTGTTGAAACAGTTTGACCGTATCAACGAGGATTTGAAATCACGTGTAGGCATTGACCGTGCCGAGGGAACATACTACAAGTATTACTATACACGGCAGATTCTCGCAGAGTTCATCCGTGAGAGATTCAAGACGGAGGATGTCGCTTTCGGGCAGCTTTACGAGCGGTTCATCTGGGATTTTCAGGATTATGTGCTTGATGAGAAGAAACAATCCATGCAATCCGTGCGCCATTACCTTGCCCTTTTGAAAAAGGTGTGCCGTATCGCCTATAAGGAAGGGCATTCGGAACGTTACTTTTTCTGTAACTTCAAGCTGCCGAAACAGGAAATCAGCGCACCGAAGGCACTCACGCGGGAAGAGTTCGTGAAAGTGCGTGACGTGGAAATCTCAGTGCGCCGCAGACCCTCGCTTGCCCTCACCCGTGACCTGTTCCTGTTTGCCTGTTATACCGGGACAGCGTATGCCGATACCGTGTCCGTCACACGGGACAATCTTTTCACCGATGATGACGGCAACCTGTGGCTGAAATACCACCGTAAGAAAAATGAGTATCTCGCACGGGTGAAACTTCTTCCTGAAGCGATTGCCCTGTTGGAAAAATACAAGGACGAATCAAGGGAAACACTCCTGCCAGTTCAAGATTACCGCGTATTGAGAGCCAATATGAAGAGCCTCCGTGTATTGGCTGGAATCAAGACCGACATCGTCTATCATGTCGGACGCCATAGTTTCGCAAGCCTGATAACGCTTGAAGAGGGTGTGCCTATCGAAACCATCAGCCGAATGTTGGGGCACACCAATATTCAGACAACGCAAATTTACGCCCGTGTGACCCCGAAGAAACTCTTTGAGGACATGGACACATTTGTAGAAGCGACCAAAGATTTGGAACTTGTTCTCTAATGAAATCATTTAATCACGTTCAATAAGATAATCTGTTATGCGCAGTACATTCAAACAACTTTATTACATCAACCGCAGTAAGGTAAAAGCTGACGGCACGACCGCCATTTGGTGCAGAATCTCCATAGACGGCAAACAAACGGTACTTTCCACAGGTATCTATTGCAATCCCGGTGATTGGAACAGCAAGAAAGGCGAGGTAAAGGACATTCGCATAAACGGACGGTTAAGCCAATATCGCCAACACATTGAAGATACATACAACACTATATTGAAAGAACAGGGTGTAGTCAGTGCGGAACTGTTGAAAAATACCATAGTGGCGGAAAGTTCCTTGCCCACAACCTTGTTGCAAACAGGCAAACAAGAGCTGGAGAGGTTAAAGAAACGTTCTGTTGTGATACAATCACGCTCCACATACCGGCAATCCGTTATCTTTCAGGACTGTATCAAGCAGTACATAGAATCAGTGTATGATATGCAGGATATGCCGTTGGAGGAAATAACAGAGCAGTTCGGCAAGGATTACAAGACATTCCTGTTAAAGGACCTGGGATGCAGCACGGACAAGATGAACAAGTGCCTGTGCTGGCTCAACAGGCTGTTGTATCTTGCCGTGGACAGGGAGATTATACGTGCCAACCCTATCGAGGAGGTGGAATATGAAAAAAAGAGTCCACCGAAACTGAAACATATCAGTCGCAATGAATTGAAACGCCTGATGGCGACTCCGTTTGAGGACAGCAACATGGAATTGGCACGGCGTATGTTTATCTTTTCGAGTTTCTGCGGTCTGGCGTATGTGGATATACACAGGCTCTATCCGTACCATATCGGAGAGGCCGCGGACGGCAGAAAGTATATCCGCAAAAAGAGAGGCAAGACTAACGTGGAAGCATTTGTCCCCCTGCATCCCGTGGCAGAGCGCATATTGTCGCTTTACAACACATCCGATGACACCAAGCCCGTTTTCCCGTTGCCTATCCGTGATATACTTTGGCACGAGGTACATTCCATCGGTAACGCACTGGAGTTTGAGGAGAATCTCTCCCATCATCAAGCCCGGCACACTTTCGGAACCCTGTTGATTTCAGCAGGTATTTCAATAGAAAGCATTGCCAAGATGATGGGGCATACAAATATCATCAGTTCCCAAGTCTATGCCAAAATCACGGATGACAAGATTTCCAATGATATGGACAAGCTGATGGAGCGCAGGAAAAAGCAATCTGACGATGAAAAAACAAACGACAATAACTAAACAATCAATGCCAATTCAATACATTATGAACAGAGGAATAATAACAATCAGTGAAACGGGTGTGGTCATTATGCCTACTACACCTGTATGGATGACGCAATTCGAGATAGCCGACCTGTTCGGAGTTTTCTCGTGCGCTGTTCGCAAGGCAATTCATTCCATCTACAAGAACAAGGAACTGGATGAAACTGAAACGCAGAAATACATCAGACAGCCGGACGGCATCAGTTATGACACTTATAACATCGAAATGATTGTAGCCATTGCATTCAGAATATGCAGTAGAGAAAGTATCCTATTCAGACGGTTTGTAATAAATGAAATCAGCACCACCAAGAAAGAGACTCCGATAACATTGTTTCTTTCCTGTGGCAGAGCAAGCAACCTATGGTATAGTTGAGTTTCATCCCGCCAGCCACCTGTTCCCGATGCTCGGATGCAAAGGTAGCGTATGGCTCAGATGGCTGCGGCAAGGTCGGGCGGCAGAGCCGTTTCGGGCAGAATCTTCCTCCTGCGGAGCGTATTCAGCCCGAAAACCTTGCCTCTGCCGACCATACGCTCGTAAGGCATCCGGCAACGGAAACAAGCGACTGACGGGAAATCAGAAGACAAAGAAAAGGAACGGCTTACAGACGAAGCGGAGTTTTGATGCTTCATCCGTAAGCCGTTCCTTTTTCTTTTCGCCGCAAGTCCATTGCTATCGCAATTTATATGGCAGACAGCAAACTGCGCTCCCTCAAGAAAATCAGATAGCCAATTAAGTAGCCCTCTGTCGGTAGGCGGAGCGGTAGCCGTCATTCAGCATCCTTTCGATGTCGGATTCACGGTAGAGGATTTTGCCACCCAACTGTATATAGGCTATTCGTCCTTCGTTGCGGTAGTCTTGAAGTGTCCGGCGACTCACCTTCAGCCGAGCCGATACTTCTTTGTCTGTGAAGAAACGTTCTCCTCCCAATGTCGGGCGGTAATTGGCGGTCAGACGCTCGTAGTTGTCCAGCAGACGGTCAAGACTGCCCATGAAGTGGATTATCCACTCGTTGTCTTTGTTAATCAATTCGTTCATGTTACTTTGGATTTAGTGGGTATTGTTATTGTACTTTGTTCATTGCGTACTGTTTATATAGTCCTTCCCTTGAACTTCGCTTCCTTACGTCTGTCCTCCACAACAGAAACGATACGCTGCACATCTTCGGGACGGTAATAAGTCTTGTGGTTTATCTGCGAGTAGGCAAGCGTGCCGTTGTCCCGCAGGGTCTGCAACGTGCGTGGACTGATGTTGAGCATCCTGCACACATCCTGATTATCCATCCACTCGCTCATCTTCTTCTCTCCGTGCCGCTGGCAGATGGCTTCCATACGGTGGACGAAACGGTCGAACTTGGCGACCATCGCCTCAAAGGTCTTTCTTTCGATTGATACGATTTCCATATACGTTATTCTTTGCTGTTATTGTTTCTTCTGCCGCAAAGGAATATATAATTCATTACCCGACAATGGATTTTCCAAAAGTGGCAGTATGTGGCACCGGTATGGCAGGGGTTGTCCGGGGTACTATTTTTCGTTAGCACCTTAATTGGGGAGTTTAGCAAGAATGCCAAGAATAAAATAAGGGCTTAATTCAAATTTGCTCTTAAAATCATCTTTGTCCTCCCTCTGATTCATATCCGGCAAATCGGAGAAGTCTGCACCGTTGTTTATATCACCATAAAGCAAAACCATACAAAATTGCCTAACAGAACCCAAGTCCTTGACTGACAGCAATAAAGCCTTTTGCTTTGCTCCCGACAAACGGTCAACTATGCGCATACAGACCAACAAGTATTCACTTTAACAAGAAACGAAAATGAGTAAGAAATTCAAGAACATCGAGAACGATGAAGCGTTCAAGAACTTCAAGTTGGAAGACTATATGCCTTCCATGCCCGAACACAAGTCGGAAGAGAATTCTTCCGTAGCAGCAGAAGAACCTGCTATGAAAGCTGGCAGTCTCTTTCCCGTGTTGGATGAGCCGGACACATCCGCAGTACTGGTGGCAGTGTCGGATACCCGCATACACGAGCAGGTAACGGGGGCAGAATCAGATGACGAGACACAAGAAACCGTCACAGATACGGGCAACACTCCCGTGGAACGGACAATCGCCAGACGTATCAGCAGCAAACAGCGCAAGCTGTCATTGGACGAATACCGTGCCACCTATCTGCGAGTGCCCAAGATTGCCAACCGCAAGCCTGTGTTCGTCAGCGGGGAGGTACGTGACAGGCTGGACGAAATTGTGCGCCGCCTCGGAGGACGTGGCATGAGTGTATCAGGGCTTATTGAAAACCTCGCCCGTCATCACCTTTCCACATATGGGAACGACATTGACCAATGGCGTAAATTGTAGGAATTAAGACAAGACCAACCGGGTGTCTTTAGGGTATCTTTCAGAGTTGCTCTAAATCACTTATAACGAAGTTTGGAGGGGCAAGTTTATGTTTCGGGCAGACCGAAACCACTTGCCCCGCTCCAAACCTCGCAGGGAAGGCACATCCCGTTGGTCTATCTTATGTACAATTATTACAATCAGTGATTAAACTAAAGAACAGATGTTTATGGACAACGAAAAAAGAAAGAACAATGTAAAAAGCAACAGACGGGCACGAGCCAACAAGGGCGGTCGTCCCGTCAAAGGCGTCACCGAGAAACTGAAATACCGTATCACGGTGAAGATGGCAACAGGGGACTACTACCTATTGAAATCTAAAGCGAAGTCGGCTGGCGTTTCTGCCTGTGAGTACATTCGGGGTTGCATCACAGAGGGCGGTGTGAAGGAACGGCTCTCGAAAGAGCATGGCGACCTTATCCGCAAACTCTGCGGCATGGCGAACAACCTGAACCAGCTCGCACGGAAGGCGAATGCCGAGGGCTATGCTTCCGTATTTGTTACTTGCCGCACACTGATGATAGAGATAGACAATCTTGTAAACCGGATACTCCTATGATAGCAAAAATCATGAAAGGCTCGGACTTCAAGGGTGTGGTTTACTACATCCTGAACGATGAGAAAGGTACTCAAATCATAGATTCAGACGGCTTATTTCTGGAAAATAACGACACGATAGCGCAAGGATTTATCGGGCAAGCACAGATGAATCCGAGGGTGACAAAGGCTGTCGGGCATATCGCTTTGAGCTTTTCCAAGGAAGATGCGCCACGGCTGAATAGTACGGTCATGGCGCAGATTGCCCGGGAATATATGGAACGGATGGGTATCAAGGATACGCAGTACATCATCGGGCGGCATTTTGACAAGGAACATCCACATGTGCATATTGCGTTCAATCGCATTAACAATAATGGCATGACCATATCAGACAGGAACGACCGCTTCCGCAGCGAGCGTATCTGTAAGGAACTTACCAGGAAGTACGGACTTCATTTTGCCAACGGCAAGGAACAGGTGAAGATTGACCGACTGCGTGAGCCGGATAAGACAAGGTATGAGTTGTACCAAATCTTGAAGTCGGAAGTCGGCAGATGCAAGGATTGGAACATCCTGCTTGAAAGATTGAAACGGCAAGGAGTAGATGTGCAGTTCAAATACAAGGGACAGACGAATGAGATTCAAGGCATTGTCTTTACGATGAACGGCTATCGTTTCAACGGTTCCAAGGTGGACAGGCAATTCAGCTACTCCAAAATTGATGCGGCATTGAGCCGTAACAATTATGGGGAACGGCAGGTGCAACCGCAACCACAGGCTTATCAAGAAGAAATAAGCCCGATTTCCAATAGTGGTAGCAGTCTTATTGATGGTTCGTTAGGATTGTTATCTCCAAGCAATATGCCGGAAGAACAACAGCCATACGACCCGTATCTGAAAAACAAGAAAAAGAAGAAACAACGTAAAATCAACTGGTAATCATGGCAGACAACAATGTATTCATCCTCTTTGAGGAAATCAAGACAGCCTTAAAAGGCATAAACGGCAAGTTGGAAAAATTGCCCAACGTGGTAAATCAAAAGCCGAAAAAAGAGGATGCCCGACGGGATTTTTCTCCGATTAAGGATGCAATCGTGGAAACGGCAAAGGTTCAATCGGAGGATATTAAGGGCTGGCTGGCAAAACAATGGAAGGCATACGCAGAGATTTCCACCGTGATTCTGCAACAACTTGATACAATCAAGAAGTCGCAGAGTGAACAATGTGTACAACAAGAACCGCAACCGCAGGAGCATATCCATCGGCATTGTTTTGACATCAAGTCAAGCAAAGTCTTTTCTTTCGTTGTGGGATTGGGTACGGTATGTGCCTTATCCCTGTGGTGCAATGTTGCGCAATGGCAGTCTAAAAGACAGTATGCCGATGATGCGTTGAAGTTCCGTGCTATCCGCTCTTGGGGCGGATGTAATGCCAATGATGTGCTTTGGCTGAACAAGGTGTTTGACATCCGTCGGGACGAGAAAGCCATTGAATGGGTACGTAAACAGGCAGATGGATACGACACATCCCTGAAAGCCGTTTCCGACAGTCTGATGCAGGAGAGTATCAGATAAATTCATAATTAGCCGTAAGCATTTCTACGATTAAAACCTTTTAAGAAAACTGCTTACGGCTAATATTGTACTATTAATCAAAAAGAGTACTTTCTTCTTGATACCTCATAACTATCTTAAAACAGCATTCCATTGTTTTGATTCCTATGTTGGGATATGAGATAAGTGAAATCATGGATTTTAGACCATCATCTCGAAGCGCATTATTTATTGTTTCAATTTGCCGTTTTTGCCTAATCTGAGTAACTTTTTTAAGGTCGTTGTATGGAATAGAAAACCATTTTTCCTTAAATGTTTCAAACAAATCATCTGAAGCCATCGGGTCATAATCGTAAATTTCAACAGGGATATTGCACTGCGACAGATAGCTAACCATGAGTGTTCGGACGGTGTCTTTGTCAAGTCCACCGTTATGTGTTCCCAACATCGGGAACGCAACGGATGTAATGCCGCGTTCCTCGTATGTGTCAACAAATTTTTTCAGTCCTTGTTCCAGATACTCGATTTTGCTTGGATATTTCCAATGGAATTTTGTTGGAAAATTCAGAACCCACGGGTCAGTTTCATCACCTTTATAAAGCCACAATTTGCCAATACCAATAAGATGCCGCTTGCAATAATCGTGGTAAATGTCAAACATCTGCGGATAGCGCAGTTTGTAAACTAGAGCAATGCCTTTTCCCATCACGCCAACGCAATTGACCGTATTGACAACGGTCTGTGCTTTCGTGTTGAAGATGTTCCCTCTTACTATCGTTATATTGTTCATATCGTTTATGTTAAATGTTTTGATATACGAGCCACTCTTTTGTCCTTGCTTTCGGGTCAACGAAAGAGATATTGAACGGAATGTCTGTCTTCTTCCATGCTATAATTCCCTTTAAGCGTAGTTCGTTTGTTGTATCATAGATAACTTCGCAAGCAGACAAGTCGAACTCCACTTCAGATATTTTCTCGCCTGTGATGTTGAAATAGTATTCATCCTTGAAGTCGGTTGACAGACGAATGTTGTCTTCTGATGACGAAAGATCAAGTCTGCGGTTTTCTCTCTCAAAAAGACTCTCATCGCCGTATTCCACAATCTTCTCAGATATTGGATCATCTGCAAAGATTTTTTTCAATAGCTCCGCATAAGAATTGTCGTAACAGATAATTTGGAGAGACTTGATTTCGCTAAAGTCAAATTCCGACATAACAAGGAATTCTTGCTGAGAGTATCTCATTACTTTACTCATCTCGTTCAAATGGATTTCACGATTATATCCGCCAGAACTTGTTGCTGCTATGTAGGCGTCGTCCATTGTGCTGTATAGAGATTCAATTCCTAATGCCTCAGGTCTATCAATGATTTTGTACACATTCGGATTGTCCGACTGCATATTCCTGTCGCTGTAATAACATTGCTCAGGCACCTTTGCCAAGACTTCATCCATATCGAACTTGAAGAATACAGGTACGGGGCATTTAGGCAGTCCTAACCCGACAGCTTTGGGATATTTACTTTTCCATTCACCTCTCCGATTATAATAACCCAATTGTGAATCAGCACCCAAAGCCTCGTTGTAATACTGCGTAGGAGTACAAGGGCGGAAATAGAAGCGAGCGAACTTGTGTGCCTTGCTGCTGCGGAATACTACCGAGCCAGCAGAGTCATATTTCAATAATCCCAATTCCTCGGCACGGTCACGGCTGAGGATTTTTCGACTACGGATAACATCTATTGCGTTGTAGAAATGCGTGAAATGGTAGATGCACGGATTGCTGCGACAATTCTTGATTCTGTTGGTAAATGTCACAATGCTACGATGGTCAGCAAAAATGCTTTCAAAATCAGGAATATCTTCTTGAACTTTTATATTCCGCATCAATTCTGACCAGAACCATTTGTCCTCGTACTTGCGAACTAGTGCTTCTGTAAACTTTATTTTCTGTGATTGAGAAGCAAATTTCCAATTGAGTCGGTCGGCAAATTCATGTAGCATTTCAGCCGTAACATTCACACCAAGACGTTCATTGAAGTCATCCCATGAAATAGCATCCTTGTATCTCTTCAAGAAATCAACTGTTGCAATAGAAAGGAGCGCAGGGCAATGATTGACAAACACATTCCAGTTAATTTTATCCTTGAATGTATCAAGGACATCTTCTGTAAGTCCCTTGTTTTCAGAAACTGAAATCCAATCTATTTCATAATCATGCTCAACAAGATAAGTCAGCAAATCAACGGACGGAACAAAGATTTCGAGAGTTGACAGGTAATGCCAATCCCAATCTTTTTCCTTGTGGCTGAGAACTACATCAAACGGCAAACCTTCGCGATGTGCAAGAAAATGCCAATTCCAAGGTTTGTCTTCATGCTTGTCGATATATTCAAACGAAAAGTTTATGCTTTCGTTCTGCACCAAAGCATCCCAATCCCATTGCTTATTCTTGTCGTATCGTTCAATTACTTTTTCTGTTAGTTCAATGTCTGTGCGATGTGACAACTTGCCAAAGTCCAACAAGTCGGCAAACAAGTTGAAGTAATAGTTTCTGCCTTCCTGGGCTGAAATCCATGTTGCGTGTTCAGATATGTATTCCCAATCCCATTCTTTTTTCAGTAAAAACAGTTTTGGTAGTTTTAAGATGTTTGGCTGTTTTGTTAGTTTGTTGAAATCCCACTGATAACTATCATTGTTCAGCATATCTTCGTATATGCGCAACCACAAACTTTGTGTTTTGTTTGCACCAGTCTTTAAGAACAGCTTATTTGCTGCGGCAGATGCTGAGAACTCTGCCCACCGCACATTCTCTGTATGTCGCTCAATATATTCCTTAGCAGGGAAATCTGCCAGCTCGTACATGTGAGCATAATCCCAGTGATATTGTTCGTCGCTATATCCCTCGACGAGCAAAATGAGTTCGTTTGCAGGAAACTTGCAGGTTATTACTGGCCAGATTTCTTCTGCCAGGTTCTTTCCAGAAATTACCTCGGCATAGGTTTCCAAAAAATTGTCGGTCAATAGTTCTTTGCCAGTAATACGATTGGCAAAAACAGTATGATTCCACTTGTCAGCATACTTGTTTATGTTCGATTGAATGTCTACGACAGGCAGATTTGCTGTCAGATATTCCCAATCCAACATTTCATGCCATGGCACTTCATCCAATGTTGCCAAGTCAACAGATTTACAAATACTTTCTGTGAACAAAGTTTTGTTCCATCCTTCTGAGTAGCTGTCAAGGATGGTTTCTGTTGAAAGATTTGCAATCAGTCGTTTCTGAATATCCAACGACGTAGCCAGCAATTGACCGACCATTGCTTTTGCCGACAACGAAAGGAACAATTCTTCCAACATTGCTGTGTCGCAACACATGATAATTGTCGCGGCATCCACTATATCCCAATGCGAAGTGATGAAAGCGAGGTCGTGACAAATTGCTAGATTCTGTGACAACGCAATCTTATTCCATTGGAAATTCGGATTGTTATCAACAATTGCTAAATCTGTTACACGGCGAGAAACCCAACTGCAACCTTGCGGAGTTGTTACTTTTTCGCTATATTTCTGGAAAAAGTTCGCATCCCAAACCAAGTTCGGGTTACACTCAAAACCTGACTGATATGTAGTTGATGGCCAAGAAATCAACCCACACGATTCAAAGAAATCAATAATCTCGTCAGTCCAAATAAAACCAAGACTGTTAGCATTAAATCGCATAGGAAGTTTTGATGCCCGAATACTATCTTTCAGCGGTTGCGATGTTGCATAAAGGCTAGCGAGTTCATTGTCAGTAAAAATGCGCTGCACAAGTATCTGCATATTGATATGCGAATACAAGACAGCGATGTTAGAGACAATAAAATCAACCGGAAATTTTGTCACAACAAATTGCCAATTCCAACGAGCATCGGGATGTGCAACTATGTATTGGCGTTGCGTGTCATCTAGCGCTTTTGTAATATCCGTAAGGTCGAACGGAATGTCGCCAAGATGTTGCGTAATGAAATCCATACCAACAATAGGCAGTACGTCATCCCAATCCCATTGTTCATCGTCTTTCCCCTCAGGGAATGAATGCTCGGTGAGGAATTTCTGTATCAACTCCTTCTCTACAGGGGTACGGGCAAACAGCGTGTATTTATTCCACGGATAATCCGTTGAATTGGTGGAAATATATTGGCTATCAAGCCTGAGTGTCAATGCTCCCCAGTCCAAGTCTTGAATGTGGTCAGGGATTATTTTTTTCAAAACTTCTACATCGCAATGCGTTGACAAAGAATGCCAACGATCAGCATCACATTGTGAAATTATAAACTGAAGTAATTGTGGGTCAGCCCAAACTAATCTGGAATCTTCTATCAGTCGGTCAACCTCGATAATATCTTCAAATGGCTGCAATGTCTTGTAGTCCAAAATAACATCTGGATTGTTGACAAGACGATAGTACAGACATTGTTCCACTTTACGTTCTTTTGCACCGGCATTAACTTCAAGTTCAAACAGAGTATTCAACACAGGACAACTATTGCCAGCTGAAATGAAATTTAGTGCATATTTGCCTTCTGTCTCGTAAAGCTCAACATCCAGTTTGATTGGTTTTATACCCAAATAATTTGTAAGTTCGGCTTTGTAAACAAAGATGCCTTGGGGAACTTGCAACTGCAAGTTATTTACCAGAACATCGTCTGTTTCACTGTTTATAACATCACACAAACAATCTTCGTAATTGAGAGTTTTGGAATGGTCAAGCGAAATAGACAAACTTAATTCAGAATGGAACGGATAAAGTGATACGATTCCGCCATCATCATCTTTCAAATTGATAAGCTCCAAGGTATCTGTATTGACAGAAAAGAATTTGTATTTCTCTTTGTTCTGCAAACAAATCTTGCCTAAAGCAGTAAGGGTTACGATACCGTTTTCTTTGTCAACGTCTATTATTCCCCATTCTTGTACCGAATGTAGGAACTTATGGAACAGTTTGTTTTCTGCTTCGTCGTAGTACATACCATTTTCCGGTTGCGCTTCTACATCGAAACCGAGAGTCCGTCCAAGAGCAACACATTCAAGTCGTGCGTTTGTACTTTCCAAAAGCAATTCGCCGACAAGAATATCTAATGGCTCCAGTTTGTGGGTGGTGTAGTATTCAATTGTGCAAGAACGCGTTTTCAGAGCAAGCGAACGCGCTTGGCTATCTTTCTCTACAGAACGATATATTAAATTGTTGTATGTCTGATTGTCCATATTAGTCGGTTACATTAAAAAGATGCTGCAAATAAATACCATACCACAAGCCTGTTCCACAAACGTGGATTTGCTTAATATTAAATTTCTCCATAAGCAGAAGATACATCGGCAATCCCATGCGCAGGGTAAGCATATCGTCAATAGCATCGCCTGTCATTTGTTGTTCCCAACGAACCAAATCGCCAACAGTGTTGAACTTCTCTTGCAATTTTATCGTGAGATCCTCTATCTTTTCGGCAATTTGCTCGTAGTTAAGAATGCAATCATGTTGTTGTGCGTTTTTTTTCTTTCCTGTTGCATGAGTTATGGCAGAACCTACGCTGACACAGAATGTATCTTCGTTAGTTTGCATAGTCGTATTCATATTTTTGGTAAACGCCACCATTCTTTCTCTTAGCATTTGGTCGCTCTTTTTGAATGCATCGACCAAAAGTGTGGTTGGTGGAATGTCTTTTGTCAAAATATTACGCAAGGCTGTTGTACCGAGGTTTATACTGTACGAACCTTCCAATTCACCCTGATTGAACACACTGACTTCGGTAGAACCGCCACCTTGGTCAACCATCACAGAATGTCTTGATTCCCGAATGTCCAGCTTGTAACGTGATGATATGCCATAGGCAAACATCGTTGATACAGATTCCTCCTTCTTTGACAGAATGCGCACATTTATTCCAGCCTCACGACGAATGCATTCTATCACTTCGTCACGATTCTTTGCTGTACGATAGGCTGCAGTGGCAACGGTGTAAACAACATTGACACCTTCAGAACGCATTTTCTGCTTCATCCTTCTGATTACTGGAAGAACCCTGATCCTGAAGTATTCCATATTCATCATATTCTGACTGTCCAATCCTTTTCCTGTTTCTGGTTTGGCAGCATCACGAATAAAATTGTTGAAATCGAATCGTGTTGCAGTTCTGATGGTTTCCTCGTCTTTGCCGATAAGCAGTTTTACCGCTTTTGTTGACAATTCAAGGACTGCGAAATGTGGATTTTTAACGGGTTGCCCGTCTGGTGTAAGCCATGTTTCTTTTATACGCAGATTCTTGTCTGTTTCTGCATTGATGTCACGAGTGTTCAGGTTTACAGAACGTTGTATAGGCATTGGTACTCTGACAATCTTCGCCACACGTTCTTGTTTCGGTTTGCGAACATTCCATTCTATAATCCTGCCATTAGGATTGTTTTTTACCTCATCAAATACATTCTTGTAAATGGCTTGTCCTTGAGGATTTGTGTAGTTGCTGAAATGTTCGCCATTACCAACGATGATAAGCAACCTCTTTGCTCGTGACAAAGCCACGTTAAGACGGTTGGGCGATTTGGCAAAACCGTATTCTTTTTGTGCAGGAAAACCTACATTTGGAAATCTGTTGTAGTCTGGTTTTTGTCCCCATTTTTGCGCAATGGAGTTGCTTCTTACCATCGAGACGATGATGATATTGCGCTCCATTCCCTGAAATCGGTCAACAGAACTCATCTTTATACTGAGTCCTTTCTTAGTTTCCTTATCCACGATTCCTTTCAATCGTTTCAACTGACTGCCATAGAATGTAATCAATCCGATTTCTCGGTCTTCATTGGTAGGCTGAGATTCCTGATAACTGTGAAAACTCTCTGACTTTGAAAACTGCGACAACACCCACTCTATGGCTTCCACCTCACCCCTGTTTGCTCGTGATGTTCCGTCTTGAACTTCTGGAGAAGATGTGTTTATCCAAATAACGTGATTGTTTGGCGAAATGAGATTAGGAATGTCTATGCCGTGTTCCCGGCTTTCGTTGGCTACACCACATTTTAGTCCACCGTCATCAACATAGAACTGCTCAATGACACGATTAATGTCATTGTGCATACGATACTGTGTGTCGAATGTACCACGTAGAGACGAGTCAACTTGTCGGAAGAGTCTTTCAAAATGCGACTTCTCAAGAATGTCGAAATTTTTTCTCACATACGACTCTAATTGTTCTATCTGATCATGTTCTTCCCTGCTGTCGGCTTTCAACCTTTGCATGTGCAGTTTGAACAAGATGTCTTCCCTGTCTAGATTGGGGGGCAACTGACGATGGTCGCCAATGACCACGGCTTTCTCACCATATACAAGAGGGAGAGACAACTCGGCTGGAGTCGCTTTACTGGCTTCGTCTTGAATAACCGTATTGAAACGCAAGGATACGGGATAACCATTTTTCTCTGTCTCGCCGAAGATTGCACGGAATCGTTTGATGAAACGTGAATCTCTGTGTTTTCCCTTTGCTTCTGTGGCAGAGTAGTTGGTATCGGAAATAGAACTACAAGTAGCTCCGATGACATTGCAATGGCTGATGTATTCTTGATATACTTCCTTTCGCCATTCGGACGGTAAATCCGTGAGAAAATCAAACCACAAGCGTTTCAAGTCTTCTCGTTGCAAGTGAAGTTGTGAACGCTTGTAGATATTCTTCATCCATCTGTTCAATACAAGTTCTTGCGGATTAAACGATTTGTATTCGTCTGTATTTATGGCAACAGTATTGTCTTCTGTGTCAATATCTGACATTTCAATTCCTGCCCACTTCTTCATCTCCACTTGTGAGTACGCAAAACCTTCGGCAGAAAATTTGTCACCTGCAGCAACACGAATTGGTTTAACTATGTTGTGGATGGAGAATTTCAGTCGGTCTAAAGCATTGTCAACTGCAAGGTTGGCTTCTGATGTAAGCAACATTCTACTGTCCGGCTTTTGCTGTGCCAGTTGCCAAATCAGTTCGGCTATAGCTGTTGACTTGCCTGTTCCAGGAGGGCCTTGTACGATAGCAAGGTCTTTGGCTTCAACAGCTTTTGCTATTGCCTGAATTTGTGATTCATTGAGAGACTCGTTAAGTTGGCATTTCTTTATTTGTTCGATTCGTTGTTCTATAACTTCATCTTCCAACTTGGTTGCTTTTGAAGCATCAAACAAATAGGAAGCCAGTTGGGGATTGACCAAATCTTCGGGATGCTCAGTGATTCTGTCGAATGAATCTCTAAGACGATTGACCTTTTCTATTTCGCCAGCCATATCGTCCATGTCGGGAATAACAGCAATGATGCAATCATTCTCAGCCATTTCCTTTATCTTACCGCAATCTTCTGGCAAAAGATTGAACGTTACATTTGGATATTCAATCTTGCTGAGCTTGCCTAGCTTGTATTCATTCTCTCCGTCTTTGATGATAAAACTTTGTCCATAAAGTCCGCCAAAGCGAAGTCCTTCTTTGTCTAACAATGCTTCATTATCGAGAGTTAACAGGAAACGGTCTGCTCCATCTTGTGGATAATTGATTTCGTAAACAAATATTGCTGGGTCGAAGGTGGTTTGTTCGCCTTCTTCTGCTAAGTCTGGCACACCATTGCGAATGCCGTTGAGAGCATAGCCGAGTTCTTCCTTCAAATCTTCCAATGCAGCACGATTTTCGTATGGAACAGTGACAACCATTAGATTTTCGTTGATTTCAAAAAAATCCAACTGAGAATAGTAGCTTTGAAGGCGAGTCTTGATGATTCCTTTTGAAGTTTCGTCCGCATCCTTAATCAGTATCTCTACAACAGGGTTTGAGCGAACGGAAACATACATATTATTGCAGGATTCAACAAACTGCTGCATATTTGAACACAAATCAGCATCTGTTTCAAAATACCAAAATCTAGGCAACAGACTGTGACGAACAACATTTGTGCTAAACAATCTTCTTACCTCGTTTCTGAAATTGTCAAAATGGATTTGTGAATCTATCTGAGCAATCAATTTGTTGCCTGTTGGATTCAAACAGGCAGAACCTTTCTTCAATGGAATAGCCAACTGCATGTATTTCAACATGTAGTGTTGTATATTGGTCAACACCATCCATATAGAACGCAAACTAGTATCTTCATCAGACATGTTGGCAATATCTTTCTTGACTTGATCAATCTGATGTTTGCGTTCAATATGCCTCTTTATCTTCATTGTCAAACTAATCTTCCCATCAGCCTTGATTTCAGACACAGCGCATCTAACTTTGTCCCCAATAGACAAAACATTACCAACTTTGCCATATTCTACTTTCGGAATTACCTGTGAAAAATGAATCAATCCATTTTGAAACGGACCAATTTCAACAAAAGCACCAAAATCTTTTATATTGACAATCTTTGCTTCTTCTATTATTTGACCTACTGTGTATGCCATAATGTAAATTAGCTTTATAAATTATAGGGTTCTAGCAAATCATCAAGTTTTACATTTAATAATTTGGCCATTTCAATGAGTTGATTAAGCGATGGTTGCGCTTTGTTTGTAGTCCAACGAGAAACTGTCATTTCTGATTTGCCGAGTTGTCCAGCAAGCCAACGGTTTGTTATTTGTTTTTCAGCCAATACTACCCTTAAACGATTTGGATATGTTTCCTTTTCCATGTTCAATGCTATAAGATATTTTCATGGGTGCAAAGATAAACATTTTACCTCAAACAATATAGTTATTTTGATATGTTTATAATAAAAATGGATAAGATTTGATGTTACAGTAGTATATCTTTCAAAAAATAGCATTATCTTTGCATCGTAAAAGGCGTTCTTTTGATTTAATGCAAGACGAGGTAAAACACAGAACTTCGCTCGTTTCTAAATCGTTACCTGTCGAAAAATAGACGATTGTAAACCATTTGTTTTCAACAAGAAAGAAGATTTGCAATGTCTTGCTGTGTGCCACGTGATGTGCTCCGGCGAGGCACGTGTTGTAGTGGGGAACAGGGAAAATCCTGCCGTTTTCGCACAGCCCGCGGTATTTGTCGATGATTTGTTTCGCAATGTCAAGCAGGCGGATGTTAGACACCACGCCCGTCTTCTGGCGGTTGATGTTTATCCACTCGTGTTCATCGAAGTAGGTGCGGATGTTCTCTTCCGTCAAATTGCGCATATCGGCGAATGACAAGCCCGTGAAGGCGCAGAACAGGTAGAGGTCGCGGTATAGTTCCTGTTTGGCGTTCTTCAGTTTACCTTCCATCAGCAGGCGGATTTCGTCTTTGGTCAGGAAACTGCGTGTCGTTTCCTCCTTCTTGATTTCATACTCCCTGAACGGGTCGCGTGTGAGCCATTCGTTGTTGATGGCGATGAACACCATCGTCCGAAGTGGGCATACATACAGCCACACGGTATTGGTGCAGCAGTGTTTGTCCGTGCGCAGAAACATCTCGAAGTCGGAAATGAAAGCGGGGGTAAGCTCTTTCAACGCGATGTCCTTCACGTGGTAACGGATGTTGAGAAACTCTTGCAGGTGCTTGTAAACGGTCTTGTACTTCAAGAGTGTGCCTTTGGCTTTCATGCCTGCTTCCACCTGCTTGGCATAGTCCTCGTTGTGTTGCTGGAACACCTGCATCAGCGTGTGATAGCGGTGTTCCAGTCCGAGAAAGGCGTTCTTCACCTTCTCTGCCGTGACGAAGTTGTCACGCTCCATGATTTCCTGATAGTGCTTGTTGATGCGCACCCGCATCTTGTCAAGCATGCGGTTCGTTTCGAGTGCCGCCGTGCTTCTGCCCGTGACACGTCCCCCTTTGGTGTCCCACAACTTGGGATCGATGGTCAGTTTGCAACTGAATTGCGTCTGGCTGCCGTCCACCGTGATGCGTCCCATGACGGGAACCGTCCCGTCTTTTTTCACTACCTGACGTTTGAGGTAGTAAATAACTGAAAATGTACTCTTCATCGTCCTTAATTTTTTT
>QWCB01001620.1_pt1 | contig 21234 bp, 19 predicted proteins | sample 1972511 | NCBI WGS metagenome assembly QWCB01 (sample SAMN09866719, study PRJNA288562) | Human gut metagenome isolate term5_stool, whole genome shotgun sequencing... | isolation source: gut | host: Homo sapiens | place: USA: California | reverse complement strand
AACTGGGTTGGTCGAATTGAAGCGGAGAAAGAAATTCACGCCTCGTGGAAGCGTTTCCGGGACAAAGAAGGCCCTGACGCGCACACCTACATTCACTTGTGAACGAATCACAATTAGACCGGTCAACAGCTAAGTTGGCCGGTCTAATGTTTTAGCTGACTTGTTTCGGGGGCGGCACTAAAGTCAGGTGACCGTGGCGTTTCCCGGCGGTATCGGGCGTTCTGGGCGCGCTATCCCCCCACCCGGGCTGAGGTTCCCTTCCCAAGGGGCCGCGATAGCCTTCGGGATGCACAGTTTGGCGGGGGGTGGGATTTTGCGCCGCTGCTTTCACCGCGTTGGCCAAAGCCATCAGTTCCTCATCGTTGGGCGGCGGGGGTGTAAAGGAATTCGTCAAATGGACGACCTCCCAGCCCCGTGGCGCCGTCAGTTTTTCGGCGTGTTCACGGCAAAAATCGTATGCTCCAGGATTCCGATGGGCAGAGAGTGGGCCAACGATTGCGCTGCGTTCCCGATAGTCAAAAGTCATCGTCGCCACCGCCGGATTAGGGCAGCTCGGTTTGGAACAACGGCGCGTATAAGTCACTTTCTCAGCATACTGCCGACCAGTGCCAGATGCAGTCAGGCTCGCTTGTTAACGCCGATTCCGAGCCGGGAAAGAGCCAGGATTGAGAGCTTGACTTGGGCGTTCGCGGCGATTTGTACGGGACATCCTCGACCCGAGTGCCGCCGCGGGATAAGCTAGGAGCAATGAGTGAAAAAACTGGAACCAACCGGGTTCGTGTCTTGGATTTGGGCGGCGAGATTTGCTGGGATGTCAGCAGCGGGCCGCGGCTGCGGCGTGCCTATGTTTGCCGCGATCGACATGGCCGGGGCAATCGTGGAGTATTGGTTCCAGCGATGCTGCCGCGTTACCGAACTCGTCGAGAAACCTTTGATGAACTGGTCATTCAGGAAGTTCGCTCCCTAGTGGCGGCTTGTCCAGAACTAGCTGCTATTCAGTACGGGGTGGAGGACGTTCCGCCTTCGGACCCGGCACCTTGGGAGAGCGAGTCAGTGGTCTTGGGCAGAGGTTTCGGCGCTGACCCAGGCAAAAGTTTGCCCGCCCAGGTAGTGGTGTATCGCCGTCCCCTGGAGCAGCGTGCTCGCTCCACGGATGATCTGCGTTCTCTCATTCACGGAGTGGTGCTGGAGGAATCTTCCCAGCTCATCGGCAAACATCCCGAAGATATCGACCCATACTGGTAAACCGCGTCTCAAATCTGCCCGCGGCGTTTTAACGAAATGTAGGCATCTGCCAAGTTGGGAGGCAGCTTTTCAGGGGTGGCGTTCAACAAATGTCCCCCCAACAGAGGCAGCAGATTCCCCGCTTCCTCGTGTTCGTTCAACTCCGCCATCGCCGCTGCCGCCAGGAAAGCGTCCGCGGGATTGAGCCGACTCAGCGACTGCTTGGCATCATGGAGATTCCATTGGCCAGGCAGTTGAGCCAAACGGGTCAACTCGGGATCCAAAGAGTTCGCCACCAGCACGTGATGTCGGGAGGACAGCGCTTCTACCATCGGCATCAAGCCGGACCGTTCCGCCCCGCCTTCCAAACCTGTCAAAATCACAACCAGAGAACGTTGCCGCAATCCGGAGAGCAAAGTGTGGCTCAGTCCAGACCAGTTCGCTTCGGTGAGTGAAACCTGCAAATCGGCCAAGGCCTGCGCCATCTCGGTGATGAGTCCGACACCTCGATCCGGTTGAATATGAAAACGAATCTGATTGTCGAACGCGATAAGGTGTACCCGATCCCCGGCGCTGCCAGCTAATGCTCCGAGCAGCAGGGCCGCCTCCATAGAGGCATCCAGCCGGGGGTATTTATCAAGCCGCACCGCGGCGCTGCGCGAGGAATCCAAGCAAATGATGACGTTGCGGTCGCGCTCAGGGCGCCAAGTCTTTACCACCGGAGTGCGCAACCTTGCGGAAGAGTGCCACTCGATATCGCGCACGTCGTCGCCAGGGACGTATTCCCGCAGGGAATCGAACTCCGAGCCTTGCCCGCGTTGCATGACCAGGGAGTTGCCCTCCAAACGGCGTAACGTTTTCAGGCGCGAGGGCAGGTACTTGGCGCTGCGAAACTCCGGCAGCACTTTCACTTCCTGCACGATGGGGGCAGAAAACTGGCGGGCTCCCAGCCCCAGGGGTCCATAAGAGCGCACGGTAACGGCATCGCTACGCAGAGTGCCTTTGCGTTGCGGGGTAAAACTGGCCTGCAAAGTGGTCGAGCTTTGTGCGTCCAGTGTTAGACGCTGCTGGCGTGGCAGGGCTTGGAGCGAAGGCGGCCACGCGTCGCGTATCTGAGCGCGGAATTTACGTTTGGTGGGATTTTTCACGCTCACGGTGTAGGGCGTTTCGGTGCGTTGACGCAGTGTGTGGGGCAGGGAGCGCGTTATCGCGAGGTGGCGGGGACTGGGCGCGGCGATGACGTCAAACAGCCACACCAGCAGGCACACCAGCAGCCAGAAAAAGGCGCCAGAGTTCCAGTGAGTCAGCAGCACCAGCGGAATACCCAGCGCGATCAAGAACGCCAGGCGTTTGGAAACTGCCATTTCGCCTCCCCTCTATAACTCTTCGATGGTGGAAACCGGGTTATGCTGCGTTTAGCGCGGTACCGGAGTGGTAGCCAGGACGCTGTCCAGGACGGTCTTGGCGTTGACGCCTTCCATTTCGGCTTCGGGACGCAGCCGGAGACGGTGGCGGAATGTGGGCAGGACCAGGGACTTGACATCGTCTGGGGTGACGTAGTCGCGTCCGGACAGCCATGCCCAAGCCCGGGAAGTCGACAGCAGGGCCGTCGCGCCACGGGGCGACACTCCCAACTCCACTTGCGGTAACGCGCGAGTGGCTCGCACAAGGTCGACTATGTAGCCCAACACCTCACTGCTGGCCTTGACTTCCTTGACGGTCTGGCGAGCCGCCGCTATGTCTGCCGCGTTGGCAGCCACGTTCACTCCCGCGGCGTCGAGGTCGTGAGTGTTGAAGCCACTCAAATGCAGCTGCAAAACCTCCAACTCCGTTTCCCGTGTCGGGAGAGGCACGTCTAGTTTCAGCAAAAACCGGTCCAGCTGAGCTTCGGGCAGGGGATAGGTGCCTTCGTATTCCACCGGGTTCTGGGTTGCGATGACCGTAAACGGTTCCGGCAAAGCGCGGCTCACCCCATCGGTAGTGACTTGGTGTTCCTCCATGGCTTCCAGCAAGGCAGCTTGAGTTTTCGGAGGGGTGCGGTTAATTTCATCCGCCAGCAGTAAGTTTGTGAAAACGGGACCTTCTCGGAAAGTAAACGAAGACTCTTGAGCATTAAAAATCAGCGAACCGGTCAAGTCGCCGGGCATCAAATCCGGGGTGAACTGCACCCGCTTGTGGCTCAGGTCCAGCGACTTTGCCAAAGTCCGCACCAGCAGGGTCTTGGCGACTCCGGGAACGCCTTCCAGGAGCACGTGCCCTTCCGCCAACAACGCGATTACCAGCCCGGTTACCACCGCATCTTGGCCTTTCACCACCTTGTTGATTTCGGTACGCAACGCGATGAGCTTGCGCAAAGTCGGATCTTGCATATCCATTTAGCTTTCCTTTCGCGGATTTGTTTTGGTCAGAAGGTATAAGTCGTGCAATAGGTTTCCCAACCCGCGAGCGGTGGCGGGCACCTCACCGTAGAGGAGGTCATAGACCTGAGATTCGCCAACCCCGGTGTATCGCGACACTTCTCGCACCATGACAGTTGGGGTCGTCGGGGTCGGAATATGCAAAGCGGCACCTAAACGTCGAGCCGTGTATTCCCGAGCCTTATGGGCGGCCACCGAGACGGCCCCGGATTTTTCGTAGAGGCGCCCGCGACCGTAAACTGCCTCGGCGCCATGCACCACGACCGGTAACTCTTCGGGAACCACACGACCCAAGCGACGCCCTTGTGCCAACGTAAACACGAAAGCTGCCACGAATAAATACACTAGGGCAATGAGGAAGAAATCGGGTAACAGAGGCTGAGCCTCACCGTTTTCGTCAAAACCCTGCTGGAATGTGGTGCCGTTGACCCAACCGACCCGAGGGCTGGAACTCAACAGATTCAACAGCAAAGCGGCATTGCCGGCCTCGGTGATAGTGTCGTTGCGCGCCAGGCTGTCCTCGGAAAGCAAGGCTAGGCGGAAGCCTTCGGGACGTTTGAACGATACGTACGCGAAAGCGTTATCCTGAATCGGAAAACACGCGGCTTCGGGCTGCCGCAAAGGGCGGAGCGAACCACGAGTAGAAGAAATTGTTCGGGCTGCTTTCGCACCAGGAAAATCGCACTGAGCGCTGATTTCCTGGGGAGAACCCGTTGGCGCGGATTCCACATAGGGGTCGAAACGTTTCCCTTGTGCCAAAGTCCCTATAACCAAAAGGTTTGTGGGTGTGTGCAGGATTTCTCGCAGGGTGGCATCGTCGATTTCATTGGTATTGGTGATGACAACAGTGTCCTTGGAACTATAGGACTCCAGGTCACGTACGGAATATGCCTCACCGACCAGCACGCCCTCGTGGCGAAGCACTTCGGCCAGAGCCATCGCCCCGCTGCTTTTTGGGTTGCGGATAGAAAGACTGATTTCGTCGGTGGGGGTACGCAGCACGGCGCTGAGGAAAGAAAAAACTGCCAGCAACACCAGACCGCCGATGACCCAGCGGCCCCGAAGAATTGCTTCCGAGATGCGCGGTGTGGCTGTAGGTGGGGTCGTACTGCTCACAGGAGTGCACCTCCTGCCTGCGCCAGCGCGTCCTGTGGCGAATCTGTGGGGTTAACACGGGTGCGGGAGTGCGAAACGAAAGAATCTAGGCGGGAATCCAGGGCAATCAATCTTTGCACCTGGGTGTTGTCCGACTGCCGTCGCCCATACCGCAGTGCGTTAAACACGCCGGCCGCCCAAGCTAATTCCTCTGATTCTGAAGGAATCACGCGGCTCAAGGCAGCACTGCCTTCCCCGGCGGTGAGTCCGGGAGTGATTACCAACAACTCGTTGGCTTCACAAAGACGCAGCAGATGGCGAAATTGTTCCAAGAAAGCCGTGGAGTAGTCCCCGCGGGAGAGAGCATTTTTGGCTGCCGCCAGATATTGCACCGCGCTGCGGTTATCCTCGAAAACTGCAGCATCATCAGTGAGGGTCGGCTTGACCTGTTCCCGGAACTTCCAGTTACCCGAAAACAAAATCATGATGATGATGACCAGCATAGCTACGACTAAGGCGGCGATGAGCCACAGCCAAGAAGGCAAGACGGGATTGACGTTTGCGGACGAAAAAATCTCGGCAAACCACTCCCAAATTTTTTTCAGTAGGGAGGGTCGTTCCTGGTAAATCGGTTTGGAGAGTTCCTCTTCGAGCGTCTCGCGCCCGTCCCGGTCCGACACGTCAGAGAACACTAGGCAGCACAAATCAACGTGATGGAGCCGTAAGCCCCCCAATTGTGTTGAAATGTTCAGCATACCTACCCGAGAATCCCTTCTGTGGTAACGTTCGTCAGCCCTGCTGGACCGCCTGGAGCAGACTTACCGCCAGACCCTCGCGGCGCATCCGCGTATCGATATAGAGCAGACCTAGAACTGCCCCGTAGAACGGCATGGTCAGTCCGGTAATGATGGTGCCTAAAAAGGCTGAGAGAGTCATTACTATCGTTACATTCTGGTTTATCAGTAGCACTGCGGAGAGAATCAAGCCAATCACTGTGTTCAATCCGTTGGCTAGGAACGAAACTATGAGGGAAGTTAGTAAGACAACGCCAAAAATCTTCCAGAAGCTGCCTTTGGTCAGCGTCCAGGAGCGTTTCAAAGCGGGGACGATGCCGATATCTTCCATGATGGCCGTGGGGATAGCAAAAACAAGTTTTACGTAGATCCAGGTGGAAAACACGGCAACGGCAATGAGGGTGAGGAAAGTAAGACCCAACAAGCCCAGAGAGGCCCCGAAATCTTTGATGTTGATCAGGAAAAACCCGCCCAGCGGAAGCAGGCCCAGCCCTAGCAACAGGGCTGACCCTAAGATGAGCAACAAAGAATAGCCGATGATGCCCCAGAGGTGGCTTTTCAAAGTCTGCCACGCATCGGCTACCGTGGGGCGGCGTCCCAGAATCAAGGGTCCCAGTCCGGCCACACAAATTGCCAAAGTCAGAAAGACGATAAATAGTTGGAGCAGACCGGTGATGACACCAATGAGTATCGTTGATTCGGTAAATTCCAGAAAACTGTCCACCGTGGCTTCCGTGCCGTCAAAATCGAAGTCGTTAGCCAGGTAGGTATTGAGGTCAGGAGCGAGGAAATAAAGCAGCACTCCCATCAACCCGCCAAGTCCTGCCCAGAGAGTCAAAACCAGACCGAACATGACAGAAGGAGCCTGGCGAATCGCGGAGAATGCTCCGTTGTAAATATCCCCAAGTTTCAGCGGACGCAGCGGAATAATTCCGGGCTGGACCTGCTGATAGTTCAAACCATAAGGGTCGAATCCGGTACTGTTTGCCGTGTGTGTGCCGTTGAAACTGTTTGTACTGCTCGTTCCAAAGTTGGGGGCGGAGGCTGGGGCGGCCGCGGCGGGGTATCCGGACGGAAGAGGATTCGGGAGGGACTCCGGCTTACCGGTGCTGTCCTCCGGGGTCAGTGTCCACGAGCCCGTGTTGAAACTGCCTGGGGCGGGCGTGGGGGGAGGCGTAAATGAAGGTTCCGGCGGCACCGGGATGCTCTGACCCGGCGTCTGGGGAACATTACCACGGCTGTTCTCCGGGGGGGTACTCTGATTGAGGTAAGAGTTGTCGCTCATAATGCCTTTCCAATAACTGGTTCACTTAATATTGCCACGACACCGCGCAGATGCGCTCGTTTAAACCGAAAAACTCTATAGCAATGCCAAGCTCCTCTGCGGGTCTTCCCGCAAATTGTGAAATCGTGACAAAATAGGAGTATGAGTGCAAAAATCCTGGTAGTAGATGATGACCAAGCCCTAAGCGAGATGATTGGCATTATTCTGGAATCATCCGCCTATGAACCAAGTTTTTGTGCCGACGGCGCAAAAGCCGTGGATAAGTTCCGGGAAGTTGAACCAGACTTGCTGCTGCTCGACCTGATGCTGCCAGGAATGGATGGTATCGAGATTTGCCGTAGAATCCGTGAATTCTCAAATGTGCCCATCATCATGTTGACCGCAAAATCCGACACCACTGATGTGGTCGCGGGGTTGGAAGCCGGTGCTGACGACTACATTCCTAAGCCTTTCAAGCCCAAAGAACTGCTGGCGCGAGTCGCCGCGCGGCTGCGCAATCTAGAAGCGGCCGAACATGACATTCTGAAAGCTGCGGGGGTGGAAATTAATCTGGCATCTCACGAGGTGAGCCGGGACGGAAAGCCTTTAAACCTCACCCCGCTAGAGTATGACCTCTTGGTTGCCCTAGCCACAAAGCCCGGGCGGGTGTTTTCCCGCGAAGAATTGCTGGAGCAGGTCTGGGGGCTGCGCCACGCTTCCGACACCCGTCTGGTCAACGTGCATGTCCAGCGGTTGCGCGCCAAGGTAGAACTTGACCCGGATAATCCTACTGTGGTTCTTACAGTCCGTGGGGTGGGCTATCGAATCGGGACTGAACCTCAGTGAGTTCCTCGCAATACACGGTGTTTCGCCGGACTCGCCGGCAGCGAAGAATCTCGCAATTCTTCGGTAGCGCCACCCGCTATTTAGTTGGCGTCACGCAAGCTACCTGGGTTCCAAAACGGCTTCGGCGTTCGTTGGCTCTGCGGATGGCTAGTATCATGCTGGTCGCAACGTTCGTGATTCTGTTCGCGGTAGGGATTTATGCTTCCACAGCCATCAAAAACGGCATCTTTCAAGAGCGGCTGAATCAGGTGTTGGAGGAGGCTGCCACCCAAGCGAGGACGGCGCAAAATCGTTTCGACCAGGCTCCGGCCTCGACTGTGGAACAGGTACAGTCCCTCGCTCAGGACGTAGTCACCTCAATCTCCACCCTCACTTCCGGTTCTAGCGCCCCCGCCGTGCTGATTTTGCGCAACCCCAGCGAAACCTCCTCCTTTGTGATTAACGAAATCGCTACCCAAAACATGCGGGAAGTCATTACTTCCCAACTGCGTGAGGCGGTACAGCAAAAGACCGGCCAGCATTGGCAGTCTATTGAGATTACGGACGCACAAGGCAAGCGGCATCCCGGTATTGCGGTAGGGACTGCTGTGAGCCTGCCCTTAGCGGGGGCTCACGAACTTTACCTGGTGTACTCCCTGGCTGACGAACAGGCGGCAATAAACCTGGTGATGGGGGTTTTAGGCGGCGGCGGCCTCGCTGTGCTGGTGCTGGTGGCGGGCATGACCTGGGTAGTGGTTTATTCCGTGCTGGTGCCGGTGCGCCGCACGGTGCGCACGGCGGAACGTTTGGCAGCTGGGGATTTGAACGCACGCGTACTCTCACAAGGCCAGGATGAAACCGCGCAGCTAGCCGATTCCTTCAATAAAATGGCGGATTCTCTGCAGTCCAAGATTGATACTTTGGGTCAGATGTCCCGGCTGCAGCAGCGTTTTGTCTCCGATGTGTCCCACGAGCTGCGCACTCCGCTGACCACGATGCGGATTGCCGATGACGTCATCTATGATGCCCGCGAAGAACTCGACCCTGCCGCGCTGCGAAGCGCGGAACTGCTGCATGACCAGATTGATCGATTCGACGCCATGCTGGCGGATTTGCTTGAAATTTCGCGTATTGACTCCGGATCCGCCCGGCTTGATTTTGAGATGGTGAACCTGAACAAGCTCGTTGAGCAAGTTGTGGAGGATAACGCCACTTTGGCTGAACAGGTGGGGTGCCGGGTCATTTTTAACCCGCCAAAGTACCCCTGCGCAGCGGAGCTTGATACCCGCCGAGTGACCCGTATCGTGCGAAATTTGCTGGTTAACGCCATTGAGCACTCCGAAGGAAATCCCGTAGTAATTACTACCGATTCCAGCGAAACCGCCGTGGCTTTGCGGGTTTCTGATCACGGGGTGGGGATGTCACCGGAAGTGACCAGCCGAGTGTTTGACCGTTTCTATCGTGCTGACCCGGCACGAGCGCGGACCACGGGCGGTACCGGGTTGGGCTTGGCCATCTCTTTGGAGGATGCTCGCCTGTCCGGGGGCACTCTGCAGGCATGGGGCAAAACCGGCTATGGCTCGTCTTTCTTGCTGACCCTGCCACGGCGTCACGATATGGAGATTGGCCCTTCGCCTCTGGATATTACTGACTATGTGGAACCTACCTTGGATAGTTACGTTCCTCCTCAGCCTGCGCCGGAAAAAGCAATAACACCAGCGAACGTGTCGGACGCTCTGGGGAAAAATGGGGAGGTGTAGCCATGTTAAACAAAAATCGAACTCGGTGGTGGGGCGCTGTCCTCGGGGGCATTTCTGCTCTCAGCCTGGTCGGTTGTGCCGCGTTGCCAACTGCCGGTCCCGTCAATGATTCCGAAGTACGGGTCGGCATGAATCAGCCGCTGCTAGGCTTGAGCGCCCCCGGGCCCGTCCCGAACGCAACTGTGGAACAAATTGTGACCGGTTTTATTCGTGCCTGTTCGGCGGGATATTCCGATGACTTCACCGTGGCACGTTCCTTCCTCGCTCCCAAAGCGGCGATAGACTGGCGCCCCGATGTCCAAGTGGAAATTTTCGATACGGATTCCGCGCTGGAGACTCGTCAACTGGGAGATGGCTCTGTTGAAGTGACCGCTCGCGCGCTCGGAAGCGTCGACGAGCATGGAAACTATACCGTGGCAGGTCCCTCCGAGAGAGTTCGTACCGTGTTTTCCCTGGTGAAGCCCGCAGACAATCAGTGGCGTATCGCCGCTTTGGAGGACGGAGTGATGCTTTCCCAATCGGCTTTCAGCTCGATTTACGCTTCGGCTCCCGTGTACTTCCTCACCAACGATGCGGGAGCTTTGGTCCCGGATCTGCGCTGGTATCCGCGTCGACGGCTGCCTACCTACCTGGTTAATGCGCTCTTGGCAGGGCCGCAAGCTGGCTTCAAAGGGGCGGTTCGTTCTGCTTTCCCCGCCGGCAGCACTTTGGCAGGGGGAGCGGTAGATGTTTTTGACGGTGTCGCTAACGTGTCTTTAAATATCCCGGATGCTTTCAGCGATCCCACCACGATTAACTTGGCGTATTGGCAGATAGAATCGACACTGCGCGATGTTTCGGGAATCTCTACCGTCAGTTTGAGCATCGGTAAAGTGCCTTTGGAGAACACGAATCCAATCACGCAAAGTACCACGCCGCAATTCCCCATTATGGTCAAAGACGGCAACGTGGTGCGTCTGAACTCCGGAGCCACCGAAGTCCTGGTGCCTGCCGGGGTGGTGGCTTCCGGTGTTATCACGAATCCGGCTATTTCTACCGCTGGCAACGAAATCGTTTTTACAGATTCCAGTTATCGCCGGCTTTATGTGTGGGGGCACGGTGCGGTGACGCAGCTGTATAACGGTCGAGAGCTGTTGGCTGCCTCCATCGATAGAAACGGTTGGATTTGGACTCTGGATACAGCTACTCCGCGCCAAGTTATTGCGTTGCGTCCCGATGGAACCAGGGCGAATTTGGAAGTGCCGTGGGAGACCGGAGACCCGGTCCATGCTTTTACCGTTAGCCCGGACGGAACACGGGTTGCCTTCGTACGTCACGTAGGTCAGGCAGACATTGTGAGTGTCGCGGTCGTCATTCGGGATGGCTCGGGCACTCCGAAATCTTTTTCCGCTCCGGTGACGTTGCAGGCTGGGAACGAGGTTGTTCCCGCAATTGCATGGCTACAAGGAGATTCCCTGGTGCTGCTGACCGGTTCAGGAGATAACACTACCGTTCGGATTGCTCCGCTTTTTGGGCCGGTATCAACTTTGCCGGGGGTTAAGAACGCCGTAGATTTGGCTGCCGGCGAGGAGGAAAACCAGATTTATTTGATTACTACGGGTGGCGATTTATACAAGCGTTCCGGTAGGAACTGGCAGCAAGTCCTCAACGGGGTCGCCGATCCCAGTTACCCCGGATAGCCAGATAAGGAACGCGCTATGGTGGTTTTCTCGGGTTTCTGGGACGCGGCAGGTGAACTGGGAAAGGTATTGCTGCCCACGGAATGCGTTGGCTGCGGGGCTTGGGATGAAGAAATCTGTGACACCTGTCTGGCGCAGATGCTGGGACGACCGTTCCCGCTGCAGATTGCTGAGGACGAGGATAATGTAACAGACGTTCCAGTATTTGCTATCGCCAAATATGACGGCCCGATGCGGCGCGTAGTTTTGACTGGTAAGCATGATAAACGGCGGGATCTACGCCGGTATTTCACAGCGGCGGGTCAATCGGCAGTGCAGGGCTTGGTGTCAGAAGGCCTGCTGGCTAGGGACAAATTTGGAACTGACGGTACAATCCGGCGGGAGGTTTTCGTAGTCCCAGCCCCTTCCACCCATCCCCGTGATCCTTCTGAAGTCGCTGCCGCATTCGCTCAGGGCGCGGCGCGGGGATTGGTGCGAGCGGGACTGTGTCGTCAGGCGTCAGTGCTAGAAATCCTGGAACTCGCGGCAGGCTCCACGACTCAAGCTGGCCTGGGGTGGGAATCTCGCAACTTGAATCGGCACGGCAAAATGCAGGTTCGTGGCAGTACAGCGGTGGCAAAACGCGAACTTGCCGGCAAGAGCCTGCTGATAATCGATGATGTCAGTGCCACCGGGGCGACTTTGAGAGAAATGATTCGCGTTTTGTCCGGTTTAGACGCAGCTGTCCTCGCGGGGCTGGTTTTCGCTTCATCACGGCGCGAAATGCCAGTATCGTCCCCGGAGAATTCCGAAAAGTAAGTGGAAGTCCTGCACGGCTTTGCGGTGTGCTCTAAAATATAAAGCACATGCAAAAATCGCAGGTGACACACCGGAGTGCACCTGTGTGAGAAAGAGGTGAGAACCGAACACTCCGTCCCAGCAAATGATAGTTGGAACCCAATTCCTAACCTAAGGAGGCCCTCATGGAAATCACCGTGAAAGCACGTAATGCTGAAATCCACCCGAATTTTCGGGAATACATCGAGGAAAAAATGGCCAAAGTGGAGCAGCTGGCTCCCCATACGCAACGTGTCGATGTGGAACTGACGCATGAAAAGAATCCGCGACAAGCTGATACTGCGGAACGTATCGAACTGACTGTTCTCGGCAAAGGGCCGGTGGTGCGGGCGGAGGCGTCTTCGTCAGACCGCTACGCCGCTGTGGATATTGCCGCCGGAAAACTTTTTGAGCGTTTGCGCCGAGCTCGGGATCGGGCTAAGGACCACCGCAAATACGAGATTCCACCGGACGTGGAATTGGATGTGCAGATTCCGGAAACGGCTGAGGCTCCCGTCGCCAAGCCGCCCTTGAAACTGGGTGAGTCTCGTGAGGAGCAGTTGGGTGATTCTCCCGTTATTGTGCGTGAAAAACTGCACGAAAGCCGGGCTATGAGTGTTGAGGATGCCCTGGATGAGATGGAATTGGTGGGCCACCCGTTCTACCTGTTCATTGACTCCGAGACCGCGCAGCCGGCGGTGGTTTACCACCGGAAAGGCTGGACCTATGGCGTGATTCGCCTAGACGCAACCTGCAAGCTGAACGACTAAGTTTAAGGCCGGACCCTGGGACGCAGTCCCAGGGTCCCTCTTTATTTATCTCCGGTGAGTCAAAGCAACTGCCCCCAAGAACCGGAGCTCCGCGCCTCGCTTTCGCGAAGCTAGGCGCTTTCAACTAAAATGGTCGAGGCTGAGTCATCACGGTCGGGCCAAACCCCTGACAATCGTAGATAAAAGGCTGTTGACCTCAATGGATAGCCTCATAAGGCCATCCCATAGACCTGAAAAGGAAGGCAAAACGTGTCCTTACTTGATAAGTTCATGCGCATCGGTGAAGGTAAAGTCCTCAAGAAGCTGGTGAAAGTAGCTGATGCGGTGGACCTGCTTGAAGACGAATACCGCGAGCTGAGCGATAGCGAACTGAAAGCAAAGACTGACGAGTTCAAGCAGCGCCTGGAAGAGGGCGAGAAACTCGATGACCTCATGATTGAGGCTTTCGCAACTGTTCGTGAAGCCTCCGATCGGGTGCTCGGACTGCGTCACTTCCGGGAACAGATTATGGGCGGGGCGGCCTTGCACTGGGGCAACATTGCCGAAATGAAAACCGGTGAAGGCAAGACTTTGGTAGCCACGCTGCCCTGCTACCTGCGGGCGCTGAGCGGCAAAGGCGTACACGTCGTCACCGTGAACGATTACCTGGCGTCTTACCAGGGCGAATTGATGGGACGCGTATACCGTTACTTGGGTCTGAGCACCGGCATCATCATGGCTCAGATGGATCCCGAGGAACGTCGCAAACAGTACAACTGCGACATCACTTACGGCACCAACAACGAGTTCGGTTTCGATTACCTGCGCGACAATATGGCGCAACGAGTCGAAGACCTGGTGCAGCGGGAACACAACTACATCATCGTCGATGAGGTGGACTCCATCCTCATTGACGAAGCCCGTACCCCCCTGATTATCTCCGGTCCCGCCCAGGGCGATGTCAACCACTGGTACACGGACTTCGCCAAGATTGTCCAGGATTTGCATCCTGGCGAAGACTACGAGGTGGACCAAAAGAAACGCACCGTGGGGGTCTTGGAACCCGGCATTGACAAAGTTGAGGACTACCTGGGTATCGACAATCTCTATGAGGTCGCCAACACGCCCCTGATTGGGTTTTTGAATAACGCCATCAAGGCTAAAGAGCTGTTTAAGTTGGATAAAGACTACATTGTCACCCCGGAAGGGGAAGTGCTGATTGTTGATGAGCACACTGGGCGTGTCCTGCCTGGAAGGCGCTACAACGAAGGGATGCACCAGGCGATTGAAGCTAAAGAAGGCGTAGAAATTAAGGCTGAAAACCAGACTTTAGCCACGATTACTCTGCAGAACTACGTGCGTCTCTACCCGAAGGGCTCGCGTGCCGGCATGACCGGTACCGCTGAGACTGAGGCCGCCGAATTTAACGATGTTTACAAGATGGGCGTGGTGCCGATTCCCACGCACAAACCCATGATTCGCGAGGACAAAGACGACGTGGTGTACAAAACCGCCGAAGCGAAATTCAACGCGGTCGTTGAGGACATCGAAGAAAACTATCACCGCGGTCAGCCTGTCCTGGTCGGCACCACCTCGGTGGAGAAATCCGAATACCTCTCGCACTTGCTGAACCAGCGGAAGATTCCCCACCAGGTGTTGAACGCGAAACAGCACGAACGTGAAGCTGCAGTTGTGGCGATGGCTGGCCGAAAGGGCCAGGTCACGGTCGCGACCAACATGGCCGGGCGCGGTACCGATATTATGCTGGGCGGCAACGCCGAATTCTTGGCGGTACAGGATTTGAAAGACCGCGGGCTGGATCCGGAGGAAAACTCTGAAGAATATGAAGCCGCTTGGCCCCAAGCCTTGAAGGATGCCAAAGCCAAGGTGGCTCAGGAACACGACGAGGTTGTGGAACTTGGTGGACTCTACGTCTTGGGCACGGAACGCCACGAGTCACGCCGTATCGACAACCAGCTGCGTGGCCGTGCGGGACGTCAAGGAGACCCCGGTCGCTCCCGCTTTTACCTGTCGATGGAAGACGAGCTGATGCGTTTTGCCAACCAAGGCTGGCTCGGCAACGTGATGCGTTCGAGTCTGCCCGAGGACATTCCCATGGAGTTTAAGATGGTTTCCGGCGCGATTCGTTCGGCGCAAACCCAGGTGGAGGGGCGTAACGCGGAAATCCGTAAGAATGTTTTGAAGTACGACGATGTGATGACTGAGCAGCGCGAAACTGTCTACGGGGAACGGGGACGAGTGCTGCGTGGGGAGGACCTCTCGGCCACGGTTGACTCCTTCATCGAGGGCACAATTGCAGATGCGGTTGCGCAGGCCACGGACCTTCCCGATACTAGCGAATGGGATTTGAAGACCTTGTGGGCGGGGCTAAAGAATCTCTACCCGGTGTCGCTTTCGGTGGAGGATTTGGAAAACGCGGTGGGCGGTAAATCGGCTTTGACCACGGATTTCATCACCGAACAGTTGGTCGATGACGCCAAGTTGCAGTACGAGCTAGCTGGTAAGTCTTTGGCGGAAAATCCCATTGCACAAGCCCAGCTGGGCGATGAACCGATGAAGGAGTTGGAACGGCGAGTTCTGCTCTCGGTAGTGGATCGGCTGTGGCGTGAGCATCTGTACGAAATGGATTACCTGAAGGAAGGCATCGGGCTGCGGGCGATGGGCCAGCGCAACCCCCTGGTGGAATATAAGACTGAGGGCTACCTCATGTTCAGCGCCATGATGGGACGTATTAAGGAAGAGACTGTCCAGAATGTATTTGGGTACGTCAAGGCCTTTGTCGATGCCCTGGAGCGCGCTGAAGCCGCAGCTCAGGAAGCCGGAGAAGCTGGCGAAGGCCAGGCGGAAGCAACGGAAGAGCCGACACCGGACAGTAAAGCGCCTCTCTCTAAGAGCGCGGCAAAAAAGAAAGCCCGCAACTTTAAGAAATCCGGGCGCAGAGCCGGTCTGAAATCGGTATCCGCTAATCGCACGGTTATGGGCGATACCGGACATCAGGCTATGAACTCACAAATCTCTTATTCCAGCGATGGCTCCACTGAACAAGCCCCGCAGGGCAACAGAGCGCAGCGTCGTGCGGCAAAACGGCGGGGCTGAGGGTCTCAGTTTAGCCCAGGCGAATCGCGGCAATCATCCATTGATCGCCATGATTTTCTAAGGTTAGCGCGGCGGCACGAGTCCGCTGGCCATCGTTGAGTACGACAACCGCTTCGTGAGTGGTCACGGAGGTTGCCCGGCTGTGGGCGCTGAGCACCCTCACTGGTGACACCAGGCGTGTCTTGCCTCCGATGAGTCCCGGTTGTGGCTTTTGCTTGGAGCCAATAGCGTTTCGGCGCTGTTCGAGGTAGCGATAAGCCTGCGGCGAGGCCCAGCGAGTCATTTGGGACAAAGGGCGCATGCCCTCAATGATTTCTAGCCCGCACCGAGCCATCTGAGCGGCCCAAACTCGAGGGGAATGTTGAACATCCTCGATGAATGATTTCCCTTGGGGCCTTACGGGGGCTGGGTCCGTCCCGATGTTTCCGGATTTTTCCGTTTGGTGCTGCGGAGCTGTCGATTGCCATGTCTGGCCCCTTTGGGCATAAGTTGCCTTGACTAAACTCCGCAAGGACGGCTTGGCGACCTGACGGCGCTTCAAAGCAGGACCGACTACTGGCTGGAGTCGCTGGTTCGTCACGAGTGCGGCGGCGTGCTTCAGATCATTTTGGCCAGACTCGTGATGCTTGACCTCCTGCTGGAATCTTCGTTCGGTCTCCATCAGTAGATTTTCGGTACCTTCGGTGGCCATCGGCTGCGAGCTCACCTCAGAAGGGAGGGATATTGAGGACGCGGGAGAGGTGCTGAGCGCAGGGCGAGTCGCCTCGGCAGAGTCAGTGGTTTCGGCAGTATTGGGTTCAAGAAGTGCGGTTTCCATAGTATTTCCCTTTGTTAGCAAGTTTTATTTAGTTATTGCACGTTTGATAGCGTTTGATTCCTTATCCTAAGATTTTTTTCGTTTCTTTGTCAATATCCGGCTTTTTAAGGCTGTTTACAGCATTCTTGGTAGCCAGTAATATGTTTTGCTTCTCCCGCTGCGGCGAGTGAGTTAGACTACAGGACGTGGAGCATGACGATTATCTTGATGATCTCTCGGCTGATTTCGCGGCGAAACTGCGCGCACAGCGGCAAGCCGAAGCGACTGAGTTGTCGGCGGCGGATGCAGCGGAGGTGACTCTCTCCGGTCGTTTATTAGCCAGTAAGGGCACTGCGGTCGAGATTCGGCTCATCAATGGGGAATCGCTGCGTGGTGAAGTCGCTGATGCTGCAGCGAGTTGGCTGATACTGCGCTTGCTGCGTATGGATATCTTCATATGGTACTCGGCCATCGAAGTCGTTTCCGGCCTGGGGACTGCACCGCAATGGCCCACTTTGGTTGAAGCGAGAATTCCAGGCACAGTGAAGCTGCGTGAGTTCGCCGCCACCCGCCGCGAAGTCCAATTCACAACGCAAAACCAGACTTTGAAAGGCTACATTGAGAGAGTTGGTGCGGACTTTGTGGATATTGTCGATCACGGTCGCCATGAAGCCATTGCACTGTCTGGACTGCTCTATGTCTCTTGCCCGCGTTGAGGAGCGCTACTGGGAATAAAAAACGTCAACCCCCGCCAGATGCGTAACCAGGAGCGGTTAATCAAGCGGGGGCTGCGAAAGAAAGGGCTAGTCCACCAAGGCTGCACCGGAAGCGATTTTTTCCTCACTTTGAGCGTATTGTCCCTTGATGTATTCCTCCATTGCGGATTCCTCGATGCGCCAGAGGCCGCGCCCGCCAATCTGGATAGCTTTGAGCTCTCCGTTATTGATGAGGTTACGCACTGCGCCGTGAGAAACCTTCAGCATGTCAGCAACATCAGCAATCGTGTAAAAATTATATCCCATGAGTTTATGGTACATCAAATGACACAAAACCACAACAAAAACATTCCTATGCTTCGATATTTTAATGATATAAAGCCTATTAAGGAGATTTCAGGGAGGCCTGTATGCCCATTGGTTCGGAAATATCAAGCAAATCTCGGTACTTGAATCGGCGTACCGTACTGGGAATCGGTCTGATGGTACTGGCTGTAATCCTGGTCATAGTTACGGTGCGGCTGGCCAGCCACCTGGAAGGTTACTTGGTGGCAAAAACAACCCTCGTTGCGGGACATACCGTGCAATCCAGTGATGTTGAAGTTATTTCGGCAAACCCGGGGCGGGCAGCGGGTCTGTACCTGCGTGAAGGCGAGCTAAAGGAAGGCAGCGTGGTCGTGCAAACTATTGCCGGCGGACAGCTGCTCCCTAAAACCTCGCTGAGCCAAACCGAACCCTACAACAAACGGATTGTCCTTGAGCTAGCAGCACCCCTGCCCAGCAGTGTAAAAAAGGGAGATTACCTCGAAATCTGGCAACTCCCTGACGAAAAATCCGCCAGCGTCTTTGACAAGAATCTTCCGTTGAAAAATGCTCAGAAGCTGGCGGATAAAGCCGTGTTCCTGGCGGAAAAAAACTCGGAAACGGCGCTCGGGTCGAAGAATAAAACGAATGTAGAAATTAGCGTACCGGAAGAGGACTTGTCGTCTATCTTGGCTGCTATCGGTACAAAAACCCCGCTGATGGCGATACCGGTGGCATCATGAGTTTCATCGGGGTGGCGACTTGCCTGCATCCGGATTTGGAAGCGGACATCATCAGGACCATTGAGTCAGATTCTCTGCCCCTGCAAGTCATCCGGCGCTGCCGTGATGCCACGGAGCTATTATCGATAGCCAAGGCGCACCTGGTGCAGCTGGTAGCGGTGGATACTGAGATGCTGGAACTGGAAGGAGCCACCGTCCAGGAACTAGCCGCTGAAAATGTTGCCATCATTGCCTTCGCCCCTCTAGAGGACGTGGATCAGTTGAACAGCCACGGGGGGATTTCGGTTTTAGCCAAAGCGGATCCCCGAGTGAAAGAGCCTGAACAGAGTGAGTCAGCACGTCTGTTGGAACAGATGATGTCCACCCTGATGCCTCCGCCGCCCCCCAATCCTCGCGAGGAATTTGGTAACGATAATGCTGAATTGGCCGGTTCAATAGGTCAGATTGTCGCTTTTTGGGGTCCGGTGGGCGCGCCGGGAAAGTCTACGCTAGCTTTGAACATCGCCTCGCGTTTACGTAACTTTGGACGGGTCCTGTTGGTCGATGCCGATACGGTCGAGTCGTCTCTGGTACAGATGCTGGGGATTGCTTTAGACACTTCCGGGGTGGTGACTGGTTGTCGTTTAGCGGAACAAGGAAAGCTAAAGCCAGAAAGTTTTCCGCAGCTGGTGACGCGGGTGGGCTTCGGAGTTGATTTGTTGACCGGACTGACCAAGGCGGAGCGGTGGCGTGAGGTCGGCCAGCACGCGTTGTCAGCTCTTTTAGAGATGGCTCGGATTAACTACCGCTGGATTCTGGTGGATTTGGCGAGTGGTGCAGACGACCAGTCGGATTTGCTGGCGGCTATGGGGCCGACTCGTTACGGGGCTGCCTTAGGAGCGTTTGACGTTGCCGACTTGGTGGTGGAAGTTGGTCTGGCTGACCCGGTGGGGATTCGCCGGCTGCTGGTCAACCACAATTGGGCTCGTGAACAGGAACTTTGGAGCTGCCCGACGTTGGCGGTAGTGAATCGCGGGAGGGCTTCCGTGGGAGGGGCGAACTGGCGCAATTCCATAGTTCGTGTCGTGTCCGCTTCGGTTTCAAACCTGCCGGTGACGGTGGTGCGAGAAGCCGGAGAAGATTTTGACCGTGCTCTGGTGGCCGCTTGTGATGTGATGACGGCGAATCCTCGCGCTGCGGTTCTGGAGGACCTGGAAGGGCTGCAGAATGAAATTTTTAAACAACTCGGTTTGCTTCCCCGGCGCGGCTCGGGACGGAGCAGGATTCGGGAGAGCAAACTGTTGAAGTTCAAACGTGGCGAACAGAAGGAACCAGAAAATGAGTGAAGCCCCCCAACGGACGAAAACGATTCGTGCCTACATCGCGCTGTGTCCCCAATCCCTACAGGACAAGACCTGGGAGGGTGCGCCGGTCACGGTCGTGGACGGGGCCTGGTGCGCCGCTGCCGGTTTTCCTGCTCCCAGTGAGCTGCACGGGGAGGACCGAGAGGTGGCGGAAGATGAGGCTTTACACGCTGCCGCTTTGAAATCTTTAGACGCGCAAACCGAAAGCTCCCAGCCGCTCCGGGTGGTGGCGGTGGCGGAAGTCGCGGACACGGACCTGCGACCCTGCCACCCGGAATTGGCCGGAGGATACATCCTGACCAGACCGATTCAGTATTCTGAAGTGGTTTCCTACCATGTAGACGAACCGGCGGCTGGCGCAGAAGTGGCAAAACTAGCGCAGCTGCGCGCGGGGCAGGCCGTCCGCGCGGCAGGAGCGGGGGAGTCCCCCCAGGACTTAGAATTGCCGGAACTGTTGTGGTTCGACGGCTCCGAGCTCGAGGTCCTGCGAGAATTCCTGGGCTTGAGCTAGACCGTATCTAAACCGTTGATTTGTAGGTAGGAGCCAATCTTGCGTTTCCCGCCTGGTTTCAGTTCCGTGGTGTTGCCGCTGTGGTAGTTTCGCACCTGAACCTGGAGGGGAATTTCCTCTTGTAGTTCACTGACATGTGAGATTATTCCTACGCAACGTCCTCCCTCCTTCTGCAGACTATGCAGCGTGTACATGACCGCCTCTCTGGTGTCATTGTCCAAGGTGCCGAAACCTTCATCGATGAAAATGTTTTCCAGAGTGATGCCGCCCCTTTCTCGTTGCACGACTTCGGAAAGCGCCAAGGCAATAGCGAGTGAACAGTAAAATTTTTCGCCCCCGGAAAGCGACTTCGGCGGTACCACCTTGTCCTGAGCGCCGTTGTACATTTCGATGCCCAGTCCGTGATATTTCTGATTGCGGTCCGACTCATAGTTTTCGTTATGCCTGATTTCGTAGTATCCCCCGGAAACATCAGAAATCAACTGGTTAGCTACAAAAGTCACCTGTCCCAGACGCTTGCTCAAGTAGTAAGCGCTCAAAGTAGTTTTCATCGTGTTCTCCCCATTGAGTACTTGAGATAAACGTTCATAGCCGGCAATCTTTGACGCTTTTGCGTCCCATTCCTGTTTGGTCTGTTCGTACCTTTCCTTGTGGGTGCACAAATTTTGGTGGGAACTATCCAAAGACGCCGACTGTTGGGTGAGAGAGCGATACTCCTGCTTGCTGGCTTCGGTAGCTGCTCGAAGGCTCTCCAGGTCGGGGGGCTTGACTGCAGCTTTGTCTCGGTACACGTCGGTATCCAGTTTCGCGCGCAGTTCGGCTACTTCGTTGCGGTGAGAAGAAACTGTTTCTTGGTCAGTCTCCAGGAGCTGGCGAGGTTTGGCATAGGTCTGGGCTTCGGCTACTGACTCGAAACCGTGGTCTGTCAATGACTTGCGCAACGTTTCATGAGCGCTAATCCACTCTTGGCGGATTGGCAGCCAGGAATCATAAAACTTGGCGAGCTGTTTGACCGCGTCCAGACTGTGCTGGTTCGTATCTAACAAGTCTTGCGGGTCAGAATTGGAATCAAAATCAGCCAA
>QWCB01001599.1_pt1 | contig 21352 bp, 21 predicted proteins | sample 1972511 | NCBI WGS metagenome assembly QWCB01 (sample SAMN09866719, study PRJNA288562) | Human gut metagenome isolate term5_stool, whole genome shotgun sequencing... | isolation source: gut | host: Homo sapiens | place: USA: California | reverse complement strand
GTATGCGGAACCGCACGTACGGTGGTGTGGGAGGTCGGTAAATGTGAAAATAGGAGGTGAATGCCTTTTATGATTAGCATTTACCTCCTACCCGATTCTCGGCCGTTTGGCAATTGGCCGTTACTTGTCGAGATCTTCCAGCCATTTTTTGCCCGACTTCGTGTGGAGCCATGCGTAGAAGCATATCCCGAAAAGTGAGCCAAGTCCAAATATAATTGTAAGTCCGTTCATAATGTGTAATTATTTTAAAATTCTGCTCCCAATAACTGCAAATATAATTGTCATGGTAGCTCCATACAATATTGTAAAAAAGCTGACCTCGTTTTGGCTATTGACAAATGGTGAGATGCCGCCTACAACCCAGCCTGCAAAAGTGAGTTTTGACATGTCGAGGAAATAGAAGCCTATTTTCTCCCGTCTTGTTTTTGCCCGTTCTTTTTCTTCTTTCTGTGTTACCATACTTCCTGCTCTATTTTGCAAAGATAGGTGTTTCGTGTTGTCTTCGCAAATGTTTTAGTGTTTTTTCTGATTGTTTTACAAAATAGGGGTAAAATGAGGGGGAAATGGACGAAAGGCGGGGGCGAAGTGGGTGATGGTGCCTATTTGGTGGTATTTTCCGAAATGGAAAAACCCAGTAAGTAAGGATGGGAAATAGAAAAAAAAGTTTGTGGGCCGCGGTCAGAGCGACCGCTGGGGACGTCTTGCGGGAAATTCTGCAGGAAGAGACGGCCCGTGGCGGCGTGATCGAGCGAGCTGCGGGCCTTCTGCCTGTCGGGACGATCATCGGGCTGGACGATATGGTGGACGCCTATACGGCCAGCAGCGTGGCGTGCGTGAAGCGGTGTGTGGAGATCAAGGCGGGCAGCGTGGCCAGTCTTGGGCTTCATGCTCTGCGCCGACGCATGGAAGACGGGCGGACATGGTACGAGGACGCTGAGGGCACGCTGGCTGACCGGTTGCTCTCGGAGCGTCCGAACCCTCGGCAGACGGGCTTCGACCTGCTTTGGCAGGTGGTCTATCAGCGGGAGATGTACGGCAACGCCTACGTCGTGCCCGTGTATCGTGGGGGCGTGCTGAGCGCTCTGTACTGCGTGCCATCGGACTGCTCGGTGAGCTATGACCGCCTGCGCGGCGTCTATACGGTGAGCGACATCTACGACGGCATCGAGGGCGAGTATATGCCCGACGAGATCATCCATATCCGGAGCTATTGCCGGGACGGCTTCATGGGCACGCCCGTGACTGAGCTCGCCTCGCTGGTGCTGAGCAACGCGCGGAAGGCCTACAAGCAAGAGGGGGAGATGTTTACCCCTGGCAGCACGCTCCGCGGCTTCATTACGGGCGAGGACACCGTGCAGGTGGGCTATGGAGGCGCTACGGACAAGCAGCTGAAAGGCGTGACGCAGCGCATCCGTGAGGCCATCGGGAGCGGTCAGAACCTGAACTTCCTGCCGGGTACGATGAAGTTTGTGCAGACGGGCATGACGCCCAGCGACCTCCAGTTGCTGGACAGTATGAAGTTTATTAACATGGAGATTTGCCGATTTTTCGGCGTGCCCCCGATGCAGGTTTTCCAGGACACGAACGCTAACTACAGTAGCACGGAGAGCAGTCAGACCATCTTCATGACCAGCACGCTGGCGCCGCTGATGCGTCAGATCGAGAGCGAGGTGACGGAGAAGCTCTTCGGAGGCGACGGCTACATGCGGGCCCGCTTCCGCATCGACGACTACTATCAGACCGACCCGTCGGCTCAGGCTACGGCCCTATCGAAGCTCATACAGACGGGCGTGATCACGCCCAACGAGGCCCGCGCCCGCATGGGCTACCGTCCGCTGGAAGGTGGCGACGACCTCGTGGCCAATGGCAGCCTGGCGAAGCTCGGAGCGGGCAACAGTAAGGAGTAGGCGGCAGGGGTGGTGCCTATTTCGAATTATTCACCTAATAAGAAAAAGATGGAACAATATAGATACTATACTCGGACGGAGCTCCGTGCCCAGGCCGACAGTCGGCAGATTGAGGGGCGCGTGTTCCTGTACGGTTCTCGCTCGGTGCTGCTTCCCGACTGGGACTATGGCAGCGTGTTTGAGGAAATCACTCCTGGCGCTCTGAGCGAGGACGTGATGCGGAGCAGCGACATCGTGGCCTGCCTGAACCATGACCCCGGCCAGATGCTGGCCCGCAGCATGGCCGGGAAGGGCAGTCTGCGGCTGGAGCTCGACGACAAGGGCCTTCTGATGCGCTTCGACGCTGCCAACACGCTGTGGGGCGACTACGCCCTGGAGAGCGTGCGGCGTGGCGACTTTGCCGGTATGAGCTTCGGATTCTACGCCGACAAAGACACGTTTTCCTACTCGAAGGAGAAGGACCAGGACGGCAAGGAGTACTACGTCCGCCACCTGGACAAGATCAGCAGGATGTTTGACGTGAGCATCGTGACCCATCCCGCCTATCCCGCCACGAGCGTGAAGCAGCGCAGCGCTGGCGTGAAGGACGGTCTGCTGGCCGCTGGCCTGATCGAGGCTGAGGAGCCCGCCCTGGTGCGTGGCGACTATGACACTATCGGCGCATGGCTTCGCCGTACTACATAAATTCACCAAAACAAAAACAAAAACAAAGACAGAAATGACAAGAGAAGAGTACATGGCGGCCATCCGCCGCCGTAGTGAGATCCGCCAGGAGATGGAGACGCTCCAGCAGACCCTGGCCCGCGAGAACCGCGACATGACCGACGCCGAGCGCCAGCAGTTTGCTGCACTCAGAGCCGAGGACGACGCGCTGATGGTCGGCTGCGTGCAGTATGAGAGCGAGCGCAGCAGCGAGCGCAGCCGCCAGTTTGAGGAGCAGCGCGCGCAGGACAGTCAGGAGGCCAACTTCGGCCGCCTGCTTCGCAGCATCGCCAGCGGCCGCGGCATCCCCGAGGACTTGGCCGCCTGCCGTGACGAGGAGGGTAACTTCCGCTTTGCCTACAACCGCGCCGACGAGCAGCTGCGCGCCGACTCCATCCAGCAGGCCGCGAGCACGAAGAACATCACGCCCGTGTATATCCAGGACTACATCCGCGAACTGACGCCCCAGACGATCATCGGCCAGGTGGGCGCCCGCATCCAGAGCGGCATCACGGGCCAGTGGAACTTCCCGACCGTGAAGGGCCTGAAGGCGACGTGGTATGGCGAGAACGACGCCGTGACGCCTCAGACGATGGAGTTTGGCGTGAAGACGATCACGCCGCACCGTCTGCCGATCCGTGTGGACATCTCCAACCGTGCCATCAACCAGACGGCAGGCGCTATCAGCAGCCTCGTGACGGAGACGATGCGCCTGAAGCACACGCTCGCCCTGAACGAGGCCTTTATCGCCGAGACCGCCGCAGCCAACGCTCCGACCAGTCCGCTGGCCAACATCCCCGAGGGCAACATCATCGCCGCCACGGGTGGCAGCTCGACGCTGACGCGCCAGCTCTTCCTCGACCTTCGCTCGAAGGTGAACGAGGCCAACGTGCCGGTGAACGCTCCCTGCTACATCATGGACTGGAAGGCCTACGCCGAGCTGGCCAACACGCCCATCGACAAGGGCAGCGGCCGCTTCCTGCTCGACCTCTCGACGAACACGATCGACGGCGTGCGCGTGATCCCGACGAGCCTCTGCAAGAAGGGCACGATCTACTACGGCAACTTCGGCTACGCCCTGGTGGGTCAGTTTGGCCCAATGACCATGGGCATCGACACCACGTCCGTGAGCGTGCTCTCGACGAACACGGTGGCCATCGTCATCAACTCCGAGTGGGACTTCTTCGCTCCGTATCCTGAGGCATTCGGAAAGATCACCTATACTGCAGCATAGACCAGGCAGGGCCCGCGGAAGGCGGAGCGCATAGGCCGCGGGCCCGCTGGCTTATATATGAACATATTACAATTTATAGAAAAAACAGAAACATGGCAGTAACGCAAGACTATATGAACGGCAGCAACGTGCTGTTTACCGTCGGCGGCAAGGGCCTGGGGCATAGCACCACGCACTCCGTCACCTTCAACACTGAGACGAAGGAGCGCGGCGTGAAGCCTCCCGTGAAGGAGACGACCAAGAAGGCGCTCTTCAGTGGCAAGGGCGTGACGAAGATGAGCATCAGCGTCCATGGCGAGGGATTCCGCTACAAGGGCGAGGAGGAGTTCAGCCTCGACGACATCCGCAAGTTGTGGGGCGCAGGTCAGAGCGTGGAGCTCTCCTGCTTCGAGCGCGAGAGCGACGCTAAGCCCTACTTGAAGGGCAAGTTTGTCATCACGAAGGTGGAGGAGACGAGCCCCGCGCAGGACGACGCCACCTTCACCGTCGATTTCGAGAACGACGGCGAGCCCGATGTGTATCCCGGAAAGGATGGCACGGCCTCTCCCGGCACTGGCCACGCCTGATCGTGAATAGGGAAACGATTCCATAACATAGCATTCGCTTTACTTTTTTGATTTGATTGATCGGGCGGGAGCGGGCTTCCTGCTTCCGCCCTTTCCCATTAACTAACCAAGGACGAGACCATGCCCAGATATATCGACGTGGATAGTGCTATCCACTTTAGCCGGCTCCGGTACGCCAGCGACCTCGACAAGGAAGAGATCGGCCACTTCATCGACGCCGCCGAGCAGACGCTGGCCGCCGACTTGCAGGTCGGCGACCTGAAAGAGCTGGAGACCGCGCCCGGTTCGCTGCCCGCTGACCTGAGGCAGGCGCTGCTGATTTTGACGGGTGACAACTACCGAGAGCGTGAGAGCGTGAGCGCGGCCCAGCTCTATCGGAGCCCGCACTACTGGCACCTGATCTACGCCCATGTAAACTACCAGGCCCATGATTAGAGCAGGACTGCTGGACGAGGTGTGTGACGTGGTGCGCTACGAGAAGAGCACGGACAAGTTTGGCGCCGACACGGGAAGCTGGAACGTGGTGGCTGATGGCGTGCCCTGTCGGGTGACGCACAAGAATAGCGGGTTCGGCGAGTTGAACGGCGAGGTGGTCTATCAGCATGTGACGACCTTCGTGTTTCGCTATACTGACGCCCTGCTGGAGTATGACCGACTGCGCTGGGACGGCAGGACGTACCAGATAGAGGGCATCGACCGGAGCAGGCGTCGGCTGGGCGAAATGCCCGTGACGTGCAGTCTGATCGGGATGACCGACGAGCTGCCGTGATTTACCATTTATAAATATTAGAAAAATATACTAAGATGAGTGAAACTATAGTAAACATCCCGCGCAGCTCTCTGAGCGCCGGGTCTGCTATCTACTCTGTATTGAAGGACCTGCTCGGCGAGGGCCATGTGCGCCCCGTGGTGAGCGAGAACGAAGTGACGCTGCCGCTGGTGACGTTTCGTCGTGTCGATGCGCGGTCGCTGGACGAAAAGGGCCGCAGCGGCTACGACGAGGTGTGCTACGAGGTGGTGGTCTTTGCGAAGACCTACGGCGAGGGCGTGGAGACGATGGAGCGCGTGAGGAAGCAGCTCATGGGCCGTATCGTCGCCAGCGAGGAGGAGGACGGCTTCGCCATGACTATGGACTGCGTGAAGCTGGTCGGTGGCGAGGAGAGCTGGAAGGATGGCGCCTTCGTGCAGACCATCCGCCTGTCGTATCATGTGGCGCTGGGGAAGGTGAAGCAGAAGATGGTCTATGAGTACACCTTGAGCGCAGCGAAGTGGGGCACGATCATTATCCCATTCAGTTGCGCGAAGCCCGACGGGCTGAAACTGTACGAGGCGCTCTCGATTGACGAGAACGGGAAAATTGTCACGAATGAGGTCCAACGTTTCGAAGCCAATACTCCATACATCGTCGGCGGAACCCCTGGGCAGTATAGACTGGAGGGGTATGCAGGAAAGCACGGCGAGAAATATACCAAGGGAGTTTTGACGGGTGTGTATGTGCTGACTAACCCGCCTGTCGGTTCTTTTATTCTTCAAAACCACCCGGACGAAGCGGGTGTCGCTTTCTATACAGTGCCCGAGGGTGTAAAAGTTTGGACAGATCCCAACCGCTGCTACATCGAGCCCCAAGAGGGCGCAGGAGGCTCTGCCAGTATGCCGGGCGGCGGTAGTTCGCAGCCGGCTCCAGCGAAGCCGAAGCGCACGCAGACGGTCCGCTCGGCCAACGTGAGCCAGGGTAGCGTCTCGGGCGGCGGCACTTTCGACGATGGTAGTACCCAGACCATCCAGGCCACCCCGAATCCCGGCTACGCCTTCGACAAGTGGAGTGACGGCAACAAGGAAAACCCGCGCACGGTGAAGCTGACCTCCGACCTCACGCTCACGGCCTCCTTCAAGACGGCCACCACGGGCGGCGGAGGCCAGGGTAGCGGTGAGGACCAGGGCGGCGGCACGCTGGGCGATTAGTGTGTGACATTTTAGAAAAATATGATTATGGAAAAGGGAAAAAATAATCAAGAGAAAGGCCTGGCGGAGCGTTCCAAGGAAGGAGCCGCCGTGGGTCGTATCGAGGTCGAGGTAGGTGGTAGCGTTTACCCCGCTTACATGACCAACGGCGCTATGCTGCGCTTCAAGCAGCAGACGGGCCGTGATTTGACCGATAGCGATGGTGGATTCTGCGACACGTTCACGCTGCTGTGGTGTTGTGTGGCCAGCGCGTGCAAGCGCGAGGGCGTGAGCTTCGGGATGAGCCTGGAGGAGTTTGCCGACGCCACCGACCCTGCCGACATCGAAGAGTGGAGCGCCTCGATGTTTGGCGATGACGGCGATGACGCGGATGCCGATGCTGGTAAAAAAAAATAAGCATCGAGGAAATGCTCGGTTACGGTCTGGGGGTGTGCGGCTTGAGTTTTGAAGACTTTGGGCTGCTCACCCCCTCTGAGTTTCGGGCTATCAGCGAGGCCCGCCACCGCTACGACGACGACCGGGAGCGGGAGGCGTGGGAGCGTGCGCGGATCGTGGGCGTGATGAGCGTGAGCCCGTGGAGCGGGAAGAGCGTGGATCCGAAGCGGGTGCTTCCGTTGCCGTGGGACCAGCGGCAGGAAGAGCGGCATGAGCCGAGCGAGCAGAAGCCCGCGACGAAGGAGGAAGCGCAGCGCGCCTTCGAGGCCCTGATGAGGCGTCGGAGAGAGGCCGAGGAAAGGAGGAAGAAGCATGGATGAGAAACAGAAAATCGGGCAGGCGTGGAACGACCTGCTCAAAACGTTTGACCAGCGCGACCTGAAACGGACGTTGAAGGACGCCTATCGACGGACGGGCAAGATGATCGCGGCCGTGGCGAAGCGCAGCGTGGAGAGCAGCGGCATCGCCGACGCCCGTCAGCTGGCCAGGGGCGTGAGGGTGAGGGTGTATCCGCGCGGCGGTGGCTTCATGATCACGGTGAAGCCTCACGGGAAGAGCGGGTACATCAAGAACCGTCACGGACTGGAGAAGCCTGTGCTGATGTGGGCCAATGACGGCACGGTGGAACGCTTCCCGCGCGGGTGGTCGAAGCGCTTTCTGGTGAACACTGGGGACGGGTTTCGCTGGGTGGGGCGGTCGAGGGGCAGGATGCCTGCCTATCACTTCCTGGACGAAGCCGAGGCGCAGGGGCCGAAGATCGTGGAGGAGGAGATCGGGACGGCTATCGAGAACGCCACGATGAAGCGTGCGGGGAAGCTGGGGTGGCTATGAATATACTTTATTTATTAGAATAGAATATGGCAAAGACAATTCCATTTAACATAAAAATCCGCATCGACGGCAAGGACGTAGTGGTGAGCAGTCGGCGGGATGTGGAGAGATTAGGCGAGGCCCTGAACGCTTCGACCCAGCGGGCGAACCGTTTCAGGGATTCGATGATCAAATGGTCGGCTATCAGCTCGACCGTCGGTAATGTCTATAGCTCCCTGCAGAATCTGACCAACATCATGGGCGGGTATATTGCGAAGGCTAACGCAGCCACGGAGGCTCAGACGAAGCTGACGACGGTGATGCGGCAGCGCATGAGTGCGACGGCTGAGGATGTGGCCTCGGTGAACGCGGCGGTGGCAGCTCAGACGAAGCTCGGCGTGGTGGGTGGTACGGTGCAGCGCAGCGGCCTCCAGCAGCTGGCCACCTTTGCCAGTCATAAGCGGACGCTGACGGCCCTGCTTCCTGCCATGAACAATCTGCTGACGCAGCAGAACGGTCTGAACGCTACGAGCGAGGACGCCGTGAATATAGCCAACCTACTGGGCAAGGCGCTGCAGGGTCAGACGGGCGCCCTGCGGCGTGTGGGCATCACCTTTAGCGAGACCCAGGAGAAGGCACTGAAGGCCGGCAACGAGGGCGAGCGGGCCGCCATGCTCGCCGAGATCATCACGCAGAACGTCGGCAACATGAACGCCGAGCTGGCGAAGACGGACGCGGGAAAGGCGAAGCAGCTGGCCAATAGCTTTGGCGGGGTGATGGTGAATATCGGCAAGGCCCTCATGCCGTACCAGAGCATGATCGCCCAGTTTGGCCAACTGGGCATGGCCGTGACGGGCGTGGTGCAGTTTGGCACGGCGCTGGCTGGCTGTGGACGCGCCGCCGCTGGCGCCGTCACGAAGCTGCTGAAATGGGGTCCCGCCTCGCAGGTGGTGCGCCAGGCCTCGGTGGGCATGGGCGCCGTGCTGGAGGTGCTCGTCGGCAAACTGCGCGGCGTGGAGGTGGGCGCTACGACGACGGCCACGGCCATCCGTACGTTGAAGGTGGCCTCGGTGGTGGGTCTCGCCCTCGCTGCCCTCTCGGCCATCATCTACGGCGTGTCGAAGACGCTGGAGCAGTCGAAGCAGGCGCTGAGCGCCGAGGCCGTGGCGAAGCAGACCAACAAGCAGCTGACGGAGCAGCTGACGGGTCGCTTGAAGGACGCGAAGGAGGCCGTGGCCGACAACATGGCGCAGCTCTATAAGGACATCGCCGTGACGAAGGACTGGAACGGGACGAAGGCTCAGGAGAAGAAGAAGGTGGAGGAGCTGAACAGTCGGTACGGCGAGACGATGGGCTACTTTAGCAGCGTCAGCGAATGGTACAAGGCGCTGACGGAGAACAGTCAGGCGTACTGCGACCAGCTGACGATCGAGGCCACCATGCGCGCCCTCGCTAATCAGGCGGCCACCAATAACATGAAACTGGACGACCTGGAGGAGAAGCGTAAGAAGGCCTCGACGGTGCAGCAGACGCGCGCCCAGCAGCATCCGTTCCTCTATGGTATGATGGTGGCCGAGGGTGCGAACCTCGACGTGATGCACGAGCGGGTCAAGGGAACGAGCGAGAGGGAACGGATAGACGCTCAGATAAAGGCCGTGAAGGCTGACAATCTAAGGTTAAAGCAGCAGATGGCGGCGTATGCGAAGAAGGGTCAGGCGATCACGTTCAAGGTGAAGGGCAGCCCGGAGCCGCCTACTACTACGACTACTACGCACACGACGCCCACTACGCCCACGACGCCCGCTCCGACCGTGAACGACGTGGTGGATGAGCCCGAGATCACGGACGGCATCCTCTCCATCCGTCAGCTGGACGAGCTGGTGGAGAAGCTCTACGCCGACCTGCTGGCGCTGCCCGAGACGAAGGTGAAGGAGGCGCTGGACATCCAGGACGACATCGACACGCTGGAGGACTATCGGAAGAAGCTGGAGACGCTCCAGCGGATGCGGTATGAGCGCAGCGGCGGTCTGCAGGCCGACATGGGGGCGAGCGGTACGATCGGCGGTAACGTGGCGGGGAACACGGCGCAGGTGGATCTGGCCGCGCTGGTGCGCCCCGTGCTTCCATCTGCGGAAGAGCTGGAGGCGAAGAAGAAGGAGCTGCAAGGCGTGAGCGGTTTCGACATCATCGCAAAAATCGACCTCAGAAACAACGAGGCCGAGGATCTGAGGCGGCAGCTGGAGACGGTGGCCGCAGCGGTGGATGCTGGCGAGATAGGCCGGGAGATGGGGGAGATGCTGGCCGACGGTATCAATAAGCAGCTGGCGGGGATCGGGAAGGTGCCGCTTAAATTTGGGAAGATCCTAAGGAACACGGACAGTGTGAAGGAGCGCATGGACAAGGCAGCGGACGCCATCAACCAGGTGGGGTCGGCGCTGCAGGGCATGGGGAGCGCCTTCGAGCTGCCTGAGCTCAACATCGCCGGCACCATCGCGCAGGCCATCGCCACTACGGCCATGGGCTTTGCTCAGGCCAGTGCGAACGAGGGCAAGAACGGAAATCTGTGGGAATGGGTGGCCGCCTCGGCTGTGGGTGTTGCGCAGCTGATGGCCATTATCAGCGCCGTGAAGGGCTCGACGGGGTACGCCACGGGCGGTATCGTCGGCGGCAACTCCTATACGGGCGACCGCATTCCCGTGAGAGTGAACTCGGGCGAGATGATCCTGAACCGCTGGCAGCAGAAGCGTCTGTGGGACGTGGCCAACGGACTGGGCAGCGTGCCTCAGGTCGGGAGCGTGCGGCCCTCGATCGGCGCTGGCAGCATCGCGCAGGCGACGGTGCATGTGAGCGTGAGCGGGCGACTGGTGGGCCAGGGGCGGCAGCTGGTGGCCGTGATCGGCAACGAGCGGAAGGCGAGGGGCAAGGCTGGCTGGCGTCTGCCGTGGGAGTAGGTGCTTGCTGGTTTTTTGGAAAACAACTTGAACAACTTTTACAACAAGTAACAACGCTTCGCGGGGACATTGCCTCTTCGAGGCCTATGCTGACCAAGTGTTGCTGCAAGAGAAACAACAAGAACAACGCTTCGCCCTGCTTTCGACTTCTGCAAAATCGAGAAAAGCCCCCGACACGCATGGACGCGTGCCGGGGGCTTCGGATTATAGAGAATATGAAAGATGTCCGGCTTAATTTTTCAACCTGTTTATGATGTAGAGCAGGATGATGAGGACGACGATGAAGACGAAGAAGGTGTCGCCGAAATAGCAGAGAATGGCCCTGTCGAGCGGTCGCCGATCGGTCTCTATGTGCTTCTTCTGTACTGCTGAGATTGTGTCGGTGCGGCTGATCAGACGGCAGGAGTCGGTGTCGATGGCGCTGGAGGTGGCCGCCCGGGCCTCCTGACGGGAGGACGTGGTGGCGGTGGAGCCGTCGTGGAAGCGGAAGCGGCGGGCGTTGATCCAAATCTCTGTAAAGGTGGTGTCGGCCTGCTGCCATGTGGCCCGTCGGTAGTGGGCCGCCGTGGTGTCGGCGGTGGTGGTCTGCTGGCGGGTGGTGTCGCGGCTGACCGTATGGGCCGTGGTCGTGTCGGTACGGACGGCGGCGTGGGTCTGTGTGGCCATGGCGTCGGCCGTGGTGGTGGCCGTGGATCGCAGCTCGTCGGAGGCGGTGCGTCGGGAGGCGCAGGCCATGACGGCGATGATGAGCGCCAGGATGGCTATGATGTGGAGCGGCTTAAATGTCTGTATATTCTTTGATGGCGTTGAAGCATGGACAAACTTTTTGCCACTTCTCGGGCGAGTATTCTCCCCAGATGGAGCGGTGGCCGAGGATGACGGCCTTGGAGTATCTGCTATGGATGTCGGCGAGGAGGGCGCGCAGCGCGGCCTTCTGCGCAGGCGTGCGGGTGTCCTCGTAGATCTTCGAGTCGTTGAGCACTCTGAGGCCTCCGATGTAGGCCACATGGATGGCGTGGGCGTTGTAGCCTTTTACGCCGTTGGAGGCCTTGTCCTCGGGCTGGAGGCTGACGACCTCGCCGGAGGGCTTGACGACGTAGTGGTAGCCCGGGTTCTTCCATCCGATAGCCTTCCAGCCGGCGCGGAGCGACTCGACGGAGGCGGTGGGGAGGGTGGCCGTGCAGTGGACGAAGATGTGGGTGATCTGTCTCTTGTTCATGTTGTTGTTTCTTTGGGTTGGAAAGACCAGGGACGGGATGGCCCGCCCCTGGTGGTGGTTACTTGGCAGCTGCGACGGCTGCATCGACCTCGCCGGTGGTCATGGCTACGTCGCCGCCGTCGATCTCCTTGAGCGTGGTGGCGTCCACGGCGTAGTAGGCCTTGCCCGTGGAGGTGTCGAGGTAGATCTTGTGGAGATAGAGCTGCTTCTTGGTGGCCTCGTCGGGCGTGGCGATGTTGAAGTCTTTCCAGTTGCTGTAATACTTGCTACCATCGCTGGCGATGATGCTGTCGATGGCTATGGCGCCCGGCGTGGAGCTGGCGGTGGCGGACTTGACGATGACGAGGGCCACGACGGTGGTGGTCGAGGTCTGCTGGAGGGTGGGCTTGGAGGCGAGGAAGCCATCGAAGCGGACGACGTCGTAGCCCGCCACGTTGAGCTGGTCTCCCAGTATGCCGCCTGTGTCTCCCGTGAAGTCTTCGAGGACCGAGATGCGCGTGTCGAGGGCGTCGTTCTGCGCCTTGGTGGCGAAGGTGGTGTCCTTGGTGAGCGTGACGGTGTCGCCGCTGACGGTCATCCCCGTCACGGCGTTGCCCGATCCGCTGACGGTGGGCGTGCCGATGATCTCGGCCTTGGACCATGAAGTGGTGCCGGAGGTGGAGCCGTCCTTGGTGGTGGCACCGATCTTGAGCTCCATGGTGTGGTTGTGGGCTGAGGGCGTGAAGGTGGAGGGCGTGCCCGTGACGCCCGACCAGGGTACGGAGGCGGCGGTGCCTGCTGCGTACTCCATGTAGCCCGCCGAGGTGGAGAGCTTGCTCTCATCGACGACGATGTACATGCGTCCCGTGGCCGTCACCTTGACGGTGTCGCCGAGCTGGACCTGGGAGGTGGTGAGCTTGTAGCGGGCCGCATCGTCGGCGACGGTGACGATGCGCTCCAGGGCACCCTGCGGGATGTGGGAGATGTCGATGACGCCCGTGATGCCCGATGCGGGCACGGTGTCGGCTGCTTTGGCTGCGTTGACCTTGACGCTGGGGATGACGTCGGTTTTGAGTTTGGTAACAAGGCGGGTTACGCCTGCTGAATCGAGATACTTTGCCATACTGTTTTATGAATTTAAAGCGATGAATAATTATACTTTTGTTGTTGTCATTTACGAGGCCGAGATGCGCTGCCATAGGACGTAGCCCTTGGCCAGATACTGGCCGCTGCGCCCATTGGTGCAGAGCGTGAAATGATAGACCGATGCGGCCTGGAGCGTGACGGCGCCCTTGATGGACGTGATGCCTCCGAAGGAGACGGTGCAGGTCTGCGCACCCGTGATGACGCATCCACGGTAGAGGCCGTATCCGCGCGTGATGTCGGTATGGAGGAAATTGATCCAGAACTTCGCCCCGGCTGAATAGGTGGCGGCGGTGAGGTCGAGGATGAGCTCCTCGGAGCTGGTGAAGTTGGAGACCTGGATGGAGGTCGATGTGGGGCGCTCGTGGCGCACTGTCGGGAGGCTGGCTCCCTTGGTGAGCGTGAGGGTGTGGGCGCTGATGGATGCGGCTGATACGGCTTGTCCCGTGCCCGTGACGGAGACGGAGGTGACGCCGTTGGTGATGCCGTAGCCCGCGAGGGTGGTGGCCTTGACGGCGAAAATCGTCTTGAGCTTGGTAACGAGGCGGGTGACGCCTGCTGAATCGAGGAATGATGCCATGGTGTATGTGTGGAGTGATTGGTTATCCTACTGTGATGATGCGGGCGGCTGGCGTGACGGTGGTCACGTCGGCGGATCGCTTGGACTTGTCTATGATGGTGGCGGATCGCTTGGACTTGTCGATCATGGTGGCCGAGCGCTTCGACTTGTCTATGATGGTAGCGGAGCGGAGGGTTGTATCTACAAGCGAGGCAGAGCGGAGGGTCGTGTCGATGAGCTCGGCCGCCTTGGGCTCTGCCTCTCCCTCTGTCCCTTCCTCTGTCGTCTCTGCTACAGGCTCTGCTACTGATGCGGGTGCCTCCTCTTGGGATGCTGCCTCTGCTTCCTCTGCCTCCTCTGCTGCCTCTATCCCATCTGCTTGGACTGCCTCCTCTGCTGCTAGTGCTGTCGAGGCGGGCGACTTGGCGGGCGAGGAGGAAGAGGGGCGGGAGGCTGCCGCCGTGATGGCGTCTATCTCGTCGAGGGGAATGGCGTCGGCTATGACCTGGCCCGTGGTGTCGGTGACGATGGGTCGGAGCTCAGCGCCCGTCCACCAGTAGGGGCGGTCGTCGTCCTGACAGACGTAGAGGTTGCCCGCGGCAGGGGTGAGGCCGTCGTTGTAGAGCGAACGGGACCCCCAGTTGTCGTAGAGCTTGGGAGGCGCTGAGGAGGAGACGGGGTCGGAGGAGCGCTCGGCGACGGCGAAGCGGGCGGCGGACTGGACGAACCATACCTCCAGCGGGAGGACGGGAGCGGCTGAGGATGGCGAGATCTCGCCCGAATCCATGAAGCCACGGAAGGGGAGCACCCGTCGGTCCGTGGCCGATGATGGGCCCGCCGTCCCGTTGAGGTAGGCACGGACCACCTCCGCCGTCACCTTCATCTGGCGGCTGCCGTTGGCCGTGGCCGCCTCGATGAGGAACTTGTCGCCATCCCATACTGAGGCGGTGAGGGAGAAGTCTTGCGAGATATTCATTTTTTTCTTCTTTTCTTCTTACTGAACTACTGGAGCGTCTTGCCGACCCATCCGATGGGCGCGATGCCGCGTCCGATGAAGACGAGGTAGGCCATGCGCTTGGCGCAGGTGTAGGTCTTATTTATGAAGGTGACGCCGTCGATGGTGAGGGGCTGCGCGCCGGGGTCGATGGTGAGTTTGTAGGACCCGAAGGGCAGGAAGAGGTAGCAGTCGCCGTGCTGCGGGTTCTTTGGCAGGGCGACGGTGGCAGCCTCCAGGTGGACGATGACCGCTCCCGAGCGCACATAGACCATTTGGCCGTCGTAGTAGGAGGGCGAACCATTGGCGAACGGGCGTGGCGTGTTGTAGGAATCCCCCGTATCGACCAGCTGGACTGAGCCACCGATGAGGACGGGTTCCGGGCGGTGGCCGCGGGTGATGCCCTCGACAATGTCGAGCGCCGTGCCCGGGTAGAAGTCGTTGGGGCGTCCCGAAAGCTGGAGGGCGACGGGCCAAAAGATCTCCTTTCCGCTGGAGGCCCCTATGGCTCCCACGATGTTGGACTGGGTGTCGAAGACGACGCGGCCCTCCTCGGCTCGCGAGGACTGCGCCGTGATGGACTTCGGCGTGATGGTGACGCCGTTGCGCTCATCGTCGGCGTTGGTCAGTCCGCCGTCTCGTATGGCGAAGCCTCCGATGGATCCTGAGGAGGCGTGGATGGTGCCCGTGAGGTAGGCCGAGGTGGCGAAGAGGTTGCCCGCCTCATCGACGGCGAAGGTGTAGGTGGAGCCATTGAAGCCCGACCCGTCGGGATAGGGCACCTGCGCGCCCGCCCAGAAGGGGAAATCGCCACCCATGCCCGCGTAGGGTGCCGTGGCGTGCTTCTTGCGGATGGCGATGGAATTACTCTGCAGAAAGTCGATGCGGGCGTCGCGGGCGATGAGGAAGGAGAAGAAGGCCGAGTCGGCATTGACGCCGACGGAGCGCCAGTGGTCCGTATCGGCGGGCGGGAGGGCGTGCTGGGCGGCCTGATAGACGTAGGACTTGACGCAGCGATAGACGTCCCAGCCGCTCTTGGCGGTGTCGGAGGGCACGGCGTAGAAGTCGAGGTAGCAGAATCCGTCGGCGGTGATGGTGGAGCCGTCGTAGAGCTGCTGGCCGTCGTCGAGGCGCTGGTAGATGCGCGAGGTGCGTCCGTTGGCTCCCGCCTGTCCCCGGTCTCCCTTCTCTCCCTGTATGCGTCCGAGGTTGGCCCAGGCCGTCTCGGTGGCCATCCATATGTCGCCGGCGAGGATGTAGGCGTCGCCCTGGATGGTGGTGATGGAGGCCCATGCGCCGCCCATCTGCCGGACGGCGACGGGCGTGCCCTCTGCTCCCGTATCGACGAGGAAAATGCCGTCGGGTGCTGGCGAGGGGAGCGAGGCCATGTTGGCGACATGGCCGAAGGCCGTGCCTCGGAGGGTCCACGACTTGCCGTCCTTGCCGTCGAGGCCGTCCTCGCCCCGCTGGCCGCGGTCGCCCGTCAGACGGACGTAGGAAGAGACGGGCGAGAAGGTCTGGAGGCCTCCCGCCTGCTGCTGCCAGTCGGTGAGCTCTATCCAGAGGTAGGGGCGGTCGTCGGTGGTGGCGAGGGGCACGTCCTGCCATGTGGCGACGTCGTCGGGCGGCGTATGGGGAGAGGCAGACGTGGCGCGTGCTGAGAGCGCATAGCGTCGGCGTGTGCCGTAGGCCGTGCCGTCCCTGCCTTGCTCTCCACGGTCGCCGTCGGCGATGACCTTGATGGTGAAGACGTAGGTGAGGGCTGCGCGCCCCTCGCAGTCGATCGTCACCTCGACGTAGGCCGTGGGGCGTGAGGAATACTCGACGCTGTCGATGTAGAGGGTGGAGTGGTCGAAGTGGGCCGTGCATCCCACGGGCAGACAGAGAAGACGGTACTGACCCGTGGCGGGCGTGGCGGTGGCGTCCTCCAGGCAGGTGAGCAGCGTCTGGCCGCGTCGCACCTGTATGGACGTATGGAGCAGCCACGACTTGGAACCGTCGGCGAGCGTGGAGACCACGGGCTGCTTGGGCCGTCCCTTGGCATCGAGGGCGAGCGTGTCGGCGAGGTTGTCCACCGAGTAGGTGTAGGGGTTGGGGTCGCCGAGGTCTGCGAGCTGCTTGAGGTGGCCGTCGAGGTAGATGCTGTTGGCATAGACCGAGTAGCCCGAGAAGTCCATCCCGGGGACGGGCGAGAAGGCGCTGAGGTCGCCCACCTGCATGCGTATCTGCTTCGACGTGAACTCCCAATCGGAGACGCCCGTGAGAAATCGCTCGTAGGTGAGCGTGGAGTAGCGGGAGGACTGGCGGGCGGCGTCGGAGCGGTTGCCGTAGCAGACGAAGTGCATGGCGGCGGTGGGGTGCATCTGGCGCGGGTAGTTGGCAGAGACGGGCCGGAGGCGGTAGGACACCTTGCCATTGTGGAAGGTCTGGCCCGTCTCGTCGTCCGTGTAGTCGGCGACGGCGGTGATCTCCCAGTAGGCCGTATAGAATCCGGCAAAACGGAAGTTCCCGTGGTTGTCGTCTGCTGAGGCCGTGGCGTTGTCGGCGGCGGTCTCGGAATGGAAGATGCCCATACAGAGGTCGCCGACGGCCACCGTGCCTATCTCCCCCGCTTCGAGATGGAGGAGGGCCGTGCCCGTGGCGTCTGAGGCAGGGGAGACGGAACGGATGATGCCGCCGCCCGGAGCCCGCCACTGGTTGCCCACATGGACGGAGACACGGTTGAAGCGCAACTCCGGCACCTCCAGGAAACGCCGGAGCGTGAGCGAGTCGAGCTCTGCCGAGCCGTCGGGACAGATGCGGGCACCGTGGCCCGTGAGACCGTCGGCAAAGGTGCCATCCTCGGAGAAGGTGGTCTCACCACGGACGATGGCCACCGTCTGCACGTCGAGGCGGTCGGTCTGCAGACCGCCGTTGACCGTGGAATCGGCAGAAGCCGTGAAACCTTTTCGGAGGGTGATATGGCCCTCAGCCGTGTCGTCGTTGACCTTGGAGAGGAAGAGCGAGCGGGCGTTGTCCCATAGGGCGTTGATACGGTCGGCCACCTCGCTGATCCAGGCACGGACCTGAGAGACGAAGGAGGCGGGCACGCCTGAGGTCTCCTGCCCCTGCACATGGATGGTGGTGCGGGAGGAGGATGCGTCGGCTTGCTTCTTTCTGCGGAAAAGTTTTATATTTATCATTGGGACTCTCTGAGCTTGATGGAACGGTAGGGGTCACTCTTCCTTCATGCGTATCTGGGACGTGGCAGACTGGAAGTCGTAGCCCACGGCGATGACGGAGAAGGTGCGCCCGTCGAGGGCGGGATGGGTGAACCGGGCGAAGGGCGAGGGGAGCAGTCCGTCGAGGTCGAAGGAGAGCTCGATGCGGGGGACGTGGTACTCCTGGTAGTAGGAGTCGAGGTAGTCGCGCTCGGCCTTGACGGCGACGGGCGGCGTGGCGTCGGGTTCCGATTTGAGCCAATCGAAGATGCGGAGGACGGCGTCGCCCGTGGTGAGATCGACGGCTACGGACGGGGCGACCGTGTTGGCGCAGCCCAGCTCCTCGCACTCCGAGGTGGTGAGGGCCGAGTGGATGCGCATTTCGAGGTCGTCCTTCTTATTGACAAAATCCTCATCCGTGTCGGACATGAAGCTGTGTTCGGAATCCGTATCGGCTCCCGCCATGCCGTTGTCGGAATGGAGCTCTATCTTGAGGTCGCGCACCATGATGGAGGAGACGCGCGAGAGGATGGGGACGGTGGTGGCGGTCCACTTCTCCTTGCGGAAGAAGGTGCGGTGGCGGCGCGTGATCTTATCGAACTGCGCATTGAAGACGGGCCCGAGGATCTCGAAGTGGACCCGCCCGCGCAGGTGGTCGGAATGGCGCACGGGGATGGCCATGCCCTTGACGTCGAGGCCGAGGGTGTAGTCGATGTTGTTCTGGATGTCGAACTGGGTGCCGATGATCTTGTCGCCGATCTTCGGGTCGAAGCCGATGGTGATGGTCTGCGCATAGTATTCGTCGAGGGCCGCATCCTCGTCGCCCGGGTGGGCCGCCCGGCATTGCTCCAGCGTGCGGAAGGGCTTCCAGCTGATGTTGTTGATGTGGCCATAGCGGACCACCACCTCCTCGCCGTCGATGGTGACGGTGCGGTTGCCGTCCTCGTCGAAGTCCTTATCCTCGACCGCCACCTTGTCGCCGACGCGGAGCATGCACTCCAGCGCGCCTATCTTGGAGACATTGTCGACGGAGGAGCCTACACGGGAGTAGGAGAACGCGAGGTCCTGGGCGTCGTCGTCGGTCCATGGATAAAAGCCCTCCCAGGCGTTGAGGTAGGGCTGGGCGAACGGGTTGTCGGACTTGACGGGCTGGGTGGAGACTGCACCGTAGTCGGTGGTGGCCTCCTGAGGCTGGGGCTGGCTCTTGGGCGTGTCGGCCCTCCACCAGCGCATGGAGAGGCGGCGCTCGCCGTCGCGTCCCTTCACCCATCGGACTGGGTCGTACTGGGCCCGGTTGAGATAGTTGACGGACTGGCGCAGGACGGGGTTGAGGATGATGGAGCCCGAGATCACTATATAGTTCTTCGTCTCATCATCGGAGGGCGAGTAGATGCCTCCCGCCGCATTGCCGTCCCATGTGGCCACGGGGGCCGCCCGGCGGAGGTCGTCGGGCTGTGGATAGGTGGTGGCCTCGTCGTCGATGAGGTTGCCGTTGACGGAGACCACGAGGTAGTCGGCCATCTCGACGGTGGAGGTGAGGGAGTTGTCGGTGGCCGAGGCCTTGCGGTCTATCTTTCCCATGGACAGGATGGCCGCTCCTATCTGCTTGCGCAGGAGGCCCGGTATGCGCTGCTGGTCCTTCTTCGTGCCGGTCCACTGGCGGACGCTGCCGCTGCCGTCTCCCGTGCCGATGCGCCATCCTATGGCCGACTTCGCCCAGAGAAAATACTCCACGGTGTGGGCGCCGTCGTAGGTGGTGGGCTGGTCGCTGAGCAGGGCCTGAAAGGCCTTGGAGGACGTGTCGCCCGTGCCGGCAGCCCAGAGGCAGGTGGCGTAGAGCTGCTTGCCCGTGAACATGGGGACCAGCGCGTCGGAGGATAGCGGGGAGGCCACTACGTCGGTGGTGTCGGCGGGGTTGACGTCGAGGACCAGCCGGTTGTAGGTCTCGCCCATCTCCATGTCCATGCGGGTGCCGAAGACGGTGGCCTCGGAGAGCGCCTGCGGGGAGAGCTGCTGGGTGAAGTCGGCGGCCCCGCCTATGAGGCAGCGCCACTGGATGGAGGACTGTCGGAGGCTCTCCCAGGAGAAGACGAAGAAGTCGAGGCCCTGCTGGACGATGTGGAGGTTGAGAAAGCGGAGCATGTGCTCCAGGGTCTCCAGCATGGTCATGGTGTCGTCCTCGTCCTCGCCGATGAAGACCGTCTCAGCCACTCCCACCTCGGAGAGGATGGAGAAGCGGCGGGCGGCGTCGGAGCTGAGGGCCTTGCTGCCGTCGTAGTAGAGACGGTAGGGGGAATCGGCGCAGGGGGTCTCGCTGAGCAAATCCTTGATGATGGAGAGGAAGGACCGGACGGAAGACGCCTCCCTGACCTTCTGGAAGGAGATCCCAGGTGCGCCGATATGTGCGTAGGAGGTATATTGGAGGGAAGAGAGGGCGTCGATGAGCGGGAGCTCGATGTCGTTGGAGAGCTGGCCGCCTGAGAAGTCCTGGGAATACTGTCGCGGCTCGACGCATCCGACGAAGAGGGGACGGCCATCGGCGACGGTGACGCGGACGACGGCGTCGCGGCAGGCCCGCTGGTAGAACTCGGCGCGGTAGTCGGTGGTCTCCAGCCGGAGCGTGGCCGAGGACTGGAGGACGACGTCGAAGGTGTCGTTGAGCCCGCTCTCGGTGGTAAACGCCACGGAGGCTGGGAACCACAGGCCCGCCTCGTCGCTGCCTATCTCTATCGAGGTGAGGGTGTCGCGGCGGGTGATGATCTCGACGGTGACGGCGAGGCCCGAGCTGTTGAGGAATGTGCCGTGGATTCTCATTTCTTCTCTTTCTCCTTCTCTTCCTTGGTGGTGTCGGTGGACAGGTTGGACAGTCGGTCGTTGACCTCGCTGAGGATGGCCTTGCGGGTGGACGAGACGTACATGGTGAGGCCGAAGACGGAGCCAGCGTAGAGGATGGTCTGTGCGAAATACCACAGGACGGAATCCTCGATCGTGTAGTTGCTCAGGAAGAAGCTGAGGAACGAGAGGACGATGCCGCTGGCGAGCATGATGCAGGCCGAGGCGTACTGTATGGCTTCCTTGCGGTCTTTTGTCATATTGGCTTTTTTATTGTTCGGCGGATGGCGCCGTATCGGCGCCGAGGCGGCCGGCGGACGTGTAGGGGCGCATGGCGTACTCCGAGAACTGCATCGGCGGGCACGGCATCATGACCTCGAGGTCATCCTTGAAGGCGACCTTGCGCACGTAGCCGTTGGCGATGGCCTGCTCGTCGGTGCTCACATCGCGGATGGAGCGCATACGCTCGCAGGAGACGTTGTTTTCCGAGAGGAAGGCTTCCCACTCGGCGACGGGCTTCGTCTTGAAAATGGCGTTGAGCCGCGTGACGATCTCGACGACGAAGTCGGTCTCGTGCAGCGCCTCGAGGCTGGCGGCGCGGGGATCGTCGGCGATCTCCGGCATGCCGAAGAGGTTTGCAAACTTCGGCAGCTCGCGGCGGTATTCGTTGTCGAACACGCCGATCCACTTCCCGTCGCTGCACTGGTAGAAGTGGCAGAACGGGTCGGACGGGCGCAGGGGGTCGTTCGGACGGTCGCCGCCGAACTGCGGCTGGTGCGACACGACGCCGATGGCGTTGCACCAGATGCCGCTGGCGAACAGCGACGTGCTCACAAACGTGCCCATGCCGGTGCTCTTT
>QWCB01001753.1_pt1 | contig 21364 bp, 19 predicted proteins | sample 1972511 | NCBI WGS metagenome assembly QWCB01 (sample SAMN09866719, study PRJNA288562) | Human gut metagenome isolate term5_stool, whole genome shotgun sequencing... | isolation source: gut | host: Homo sapiens | place: USA: California | reverse complement strand
ACGTACGTGAGTACGCTCCCTTCAGCCTCATCCTCAGCGCCTTGCATCTCATCCTTCGTTCAAAGTCTCAGCACATTTGCGTCAAATGTGCGAGAATGGTACTTCGTGCAACATTCTCAATAAAAAGGTCTCAAACGCTTTTGTTTGAGACCTTTTTATTTGCTTTTCACTCTTGTTGCATCATGCTATTTCCCTTATGGGGCTAAGCGTACCAGAGACCAAGCACCATCTTGTTGGAGTTCGTATAAGAACCTATCGTGAAGTCGGCTCTCTCTTCCTTGCCAGAACTCGATTCTAGAGGGCGTGACTTCAAAACCTCCCCACGTATCTGGTCTGGGGACTCTTCTTAGAGTACCCGTGTACTTTAGGCTCTCCTTGGCAAACTCTGCTACGATATAGGCACGGCTGGGGATCGGGTGGCTCTGAGGGGAGATCCGGGCTCCTACTCGGCTCATATAAGGTCGCTTGCTGAAGTAGGCATCACTCACCTCTGGGGCAACATGTTGGCAGATCCCTTCTACGTGAATCTGTCGCTCAAGCTGGTGCCAGAGGAAGGTGACCGATACGTGTGGGTTGTCGAGGATCTGTTGGCCTTTACGGCTCTCGTAGTTGCTGTAGAAAATAACCTTCCCATCCTTTAGCTCTTTGAGCAATACGGTTCGGGTGGAGGGGTGCCCATCGGGGGTAGAAGTAGCTACAATGATAGCTGTAGGCTCAATTACTTTTTGATGGATCGCCTCTTCCAGCCATTCCTCCATTTTCTTAATAGGGTCGGCGGGCATATCTTTTTTGGATAGGCTCCCTACTTTATAATCCCTTCTAATGTCTTCTACATGTAAGTCCATAGTAAAGTATTTCTTTAAAAGATCTCTATTTAGTTTCTCCAAAAGCTACGGTGTAGTAGCGTGATCACGGTGAATATCTCCAAGCGTCCGACCAGCATTAGGAATGAAAGTAAAAACGTATTGAAGTCGCCTAAGCTAGCGTAATTTGAGATAGGCCCGAAAGCACTGAGCCCTGGACCTGAATTGGATATGCAGGCAATTGAGGCCGATACGCCATCGGTAAAGGAGTACCCCTCTAGTGAGATGGAAAAGGTGGCGATAATGGATAGAGTGAGGTAGGCGTAGAAGAAGTTGTACACCTGTGTGATCACTTTATCCTTGACTACTGTGCCGTTGTATCTTAGTGGTACAATGGCTTGGGGGTGGGTGCGACGGGTAAACTCATTTAGTAGATTGCGGGTGAGGATGCTGAAGCGGATGGTCTTGAGCCCACCACTAGTGGAGCCGGAGCACCCTGCTACAAACATGAGGAATAGGGCAATGACCCAAAAGGGAGCGCCGGTGGAGATGAGGCTGACTACTTGGAAGGAGGCGTGCTCCAATGCCTTGGGGAATGAGTTATAGTATTCACCAAAGTAGAGCCAAAGGGCGGAGGCGATGGAGATGACTACGATGATGGAAATGAACCATCTAAACTCTGAGTCTCTAAACAACTTCTTGGGCTCTTTACGAACGGTCGCGAAGTAGATCAGGGTGAAGCTGGTGGAGCCTATAAGCATAAAGATGGTCAGCACGATATTAATATAGTCGGAATTGACCTCGGCAATCGATAGATTGTAAATGGAGAAACCTCCAGTGCTGATACAAGTAGCAGCGTGGCAAACGGCCTCGTACAATGTAAAGGGACCAGCCCACAATAGGAGTACACAAAGAATGGATAGGATGATGTAGATAAGCATGATCCACTTGGCCATGACACCGATGCGGGGGACAAAACGGTCGTGGGTAATGCCGGTGGTCTCGTGATCGTATACTACGGAGGCACTTTCGCCAGCGAAGGGGACTAGGGCTACAATAAATACGATAATCCCGATGCCCCCGATCCACTGTGTGATGCTTCGCCAAAGTAAGATGCTTCGGGGAAGTGCTTCGATATCGGTGAGGATGCTGGCACCGGTGGTGGAAAAGCCCGACATGGATTCGAAGAAAGCTTCTGAAACGTTGGGGATAAAGCCGCCTAGTAGGTAGGGCATCATGCCCAATAGGGATATCAGTACCCAGCTAAGGGTGACGGTGACCATGCCCTCTCTTCGCCCTGTATCATAGCTATTTTGCCCCTTGCCATAGAGTACTAGGGGCAATCCGACCAAGAAATTAAGGCCAATGGTGGTGAGCAGTGCTTTGAAACCCTCATCGTGGTAGTGCAAGGAGACACCTAGGCATATCAATAGGAATATGGCTTGAAATAGGCTGAGTAGACCCAGCACTAGGGCGACAAACTTGTAGTTGAAGCCACGCTTGGTTTCGTATTCGTTGTGATCTATGAATGGCATATCGTATGAACTATCCAAAAAGCTTATTCAGATCCTTTGGAGAGGCATTTTGAGAGAAAACCATCACCATATCGCCTGCTAGAATCTGAGTTTTACCTTCTACAAGTATTACTTGATCATCCCTTACCAAGCCACCTATGGTAATTTCGTGTGGGATATTGAGCTCCATCACCGGCTTGGTGGTGACTAATGACTTTTCACGTACGTTTATTTCGAGTACCTCTCCTTGCCCTATGGATAGGGTTTTGGCATTGGAGATATCAATATTGAGTAGGTATCTGAATATAACGGAAGCAGCAATCAGCTTTTTATTGATAAGGTTGCCTATCTTCATCTCATTAGCGATGTCGAGGTAGTCGAGATTCTCTATCTGGCAGACGGAGATGGGCACCCCAAGCCTTTTTGCATTGAGGGTGGCGAGCATATTGCTCTCCGATGAACTGGTGAGGGACAAGAAGGCATCGGTTTTCTTGATTCCCTCATTCACCAAAAGGTCGGGGTCCCTGCCATCGCCATGAATGACGAGGGTATGATCGGCGACCACTTCGGAGATTTTCATACACTTTTCATAGTCGCGCTCAATGATCTTGATGTTGAGATCATCGGGGAGTAGCTGAGCCGTTTTGAGTGCGATCCTACTACCGCCCATGATGATGACTCTGTGCACTTCTAGCTTATCCTGCCCGCAGAAGTTCCTCCCCTGCTCAAGGTACTTGGGCATAGAGGTAATGTAAAGGACATCATTGACCTCGATGCCATCCTGACCACGTGGAATGATCGTGTGCCCATTTCTCACAATGGCCAAAATATGCATTACCTTATCCTCAAAGTCTGAGAGATTGATCAGCTTTTTCCCAACGAGAGGGGAGGAAGGAGTCACTCGAGCTGCAATGAGATCTAGTTTCTTATCAAAGATGGTCCAATATTGCTTGGCCCACGGTAGGCTAAGACTACTAACAATCTCTTGGGCGGCTAGCTGTTCGGGATAGATCATATCATCCACCCCAAGGTTGGTAAAGTGCTCTTTATAATTAGGGAGCAGGTATTCGCTATTGTTAATTCTGGCTAAGGTCTTTTTGGCGCCCATAGTTTTAGCCATGTGGCAAGCAACTAAGTTGTCGCACTCCTCTGGGGTTACAGCTATGAATAGGTCGGTCCTTTCGGCACCGGCTGACTTTAGATCCTTGAAGGAGGTTGGAGACCCCACAAATGGCATGATCTCTAGCCTATTATTGTAGACAAAGTCTAGATTTGTAGGCTCTGAATCAAGGAGTACAATATCATGCTCCTCGTGTGATAGCATCTCAGCTAGGTGAGTGCCTACTTCTCCAGCTCCGACAATTAATATTCTCATAAGTTATTACTGAAACATCTTGACGGCTGTATCAACCAGTGACGAAGCGTCCAAGCCGACATATTGATACTGAAGAGCCACAGCTCCTTGCTTAATAAACTGATCTGGTATGCCTATTCTTTTAATACGGATAGGAGTTCCCTTATCTGCATAATATTCTAGTAGGGCACTACCTACGCCACCTGCCAATGAGCCATCTTCGACCGTGATAATGGTGTCGTATTTCTCGGCTAAGTAGTCAAGCATCTCTGTATCTAGAGGTTTTACAAAACGGAGATTGACATGCCCTGGGTGATATCCAAGAGAATTTAGCTCTTTTACAGCGTGTTTGGCTTCATTGCCTACTGGCCCATAGGATACAAATGCTACCTTTTCTCCAGTTGTGAGCTCTATGGACTTGCCAAGAGGTAGCTCCGAAAATGGCACTTTCCAATCTTTGCAAGCACCCTTTCCTCTTGGAAAACGTATCACAAATGGTCCTTCCTTATGATGCTTGTAGGCTGTGAACATCATCTGGCGGAGCTCTTTTTCATCTATAGGCGACATGATGGTGAGACCAGGAATGGTGCGGAGATAGGCAATATCATAAGCTCCCTGGTGTGTCATCCCATCCTCGCCCACGAGCCCAGCTCTATCTATGCACAGAATGATTGGGGCTGACTGCATCGCTACATCGTGGATCACTTCGTCATATCCACGCTGTAGAAAGCTAGAGTAGATATTGCAGAATGGTATCTCCCCTTTGAGTGCAAGGCCAGCAGCAAATGTTACGGCGTGGCCTTCTGCAATACCCACATCAAAGACACGATTGGGGTACTCGTGTTGCATAAAATTAAAGGAACTACCCGAAATCATGGCAGGGGTGATACCTACTACTCGCTCATCCATCTCTGCGAGCTCAAGGAGGGTTTGCCCAAAAATCTCTTGGTATTTAAGTGGGGTGTCGGGAAGCTCAGGTGCCACATTCCTCTTACCTGTATTTGGGTCAAAGGGACCTGGAGCATGCCATACCACAGCACTCTCTTCGGCAGGTTTGTAGCCCTTACCTTTGATGGTCTTGAGGTGAAGTAACTTTGGACCCTTGAAGTCTTTAATGCTTCTGAGGGTATTAACTAGTTCAACCACGTCGTGCCCATCAGTAGGTCCAAAGTACCGTATACTGAAGCTTTCAAAGAGATTCTTATCATTATTGATGAGTGCCTTCAGGCTATTATTGAAGCGGAGTAAATTTCTCTTCTTAGAGTCATCGATAAGCCGAAGCTTCTTCAATCCTTGATATCCCTTATGTCTGAGGCTATTGTATACTTTGCTCGTATTGATTCGAACCAAATACTTACTGAGTCCACCAGTGATGGGGTCAATACCTATATGGTTGTCGTTGAGTATAATGAGTAAGTTATTGGGGTGGTTGGAGGCATTATTAAGTCCCTCAAATGCTAGGCCACCGGTCATGGCACCATCTCCAATAACAGCGACTACATTCTTCTCTTGATTTTGCAGTGATGCTCCTATAGCAATTCCTAAGGCGGCTGAAATGGAGTTGGAAGCGTGACCGGATATAAATGAGTCGTACCGACTTTCATTAGGGTGGGTAAAGCCACTTATACCTCCCCATTGGCGAAGCGTAGTGAAATCCTTTTTTCGACCCGTTAGTATCTTGTGTACGTATGACTGGTGCCCTACATCCCATACTATCTCATCATGGGGAATATCAAACACATAATGAAGCGCTACAGTCAGTTCAACTACACCGAAATTGGCTCCTAGATGGCCAGGAACCTTGCTCAACGTCTCTAAGAGAAAGCACCGAATATCCTCACAGAGTTTGGGTAAGTCTGTGAGGGGCAGTTTCTTTAGATCGTCGGGTGAGTCTATTGTATTCAATAATGGGTAATTACTTTGCTCCATCTTTTATGTGTGTCAATAATAGATTGCGTTCTTATCATATATGCAAAGTTAGTCAATTCCACTCAATCTAGCACACTTGATAATCGGGGAATCTGTATTGAGAGTGTATTGATTATTTGTTACCTTTGAAATATGGATAAAGAATTGATGAACAAGGACGAAATATTGGAGGACTACTATGAGTATCTCCTATTAGAGAGAAACTTGGCGAGTAATAGCATCCAAAGCTATGGCAATGATGTCAAGCACCTCCTTGAGTTTAGTGAAATGATAGGCAAGAGGTATTTGGACCTATCCTATGATGATTTGGAGCAATTCCTTTCCTATCTCGTAGATCTAGGGCTTGGCAAAAAGAGTCTTAGACGCATAGTTAGTGGTGTCAAGAGTTTTTATCGCTTCTTGGAGTTAGAGGAGATTGTTACGGATAATCCTACAGAGTCACTTGAAGGGCCTATGGTATCAAGAGAGCTTCCGGAGGTTTTAACGGTAGAGGAGATTGATAGCTTGTTATCTGCTATTGACCTTAGCACACCGCATGGCGTTAGAAATGCTGCCATTTTGGAGCTATTATATAGTTGTGGGCTTCGCGTCTCTGAAGTGTGTGATATAACTTTTTCATGTCTCTTCTTGGAGGAGCGGTACATTAGAGTGGTAGGAAAAGGAACTAAGGAGCGATTGGTGCCTATGTCGGAGAGTGCTGTGGAGCGAATTAATGAATATCTACCAATACGGCAAGCCATTATTCCAAAGCCGCCCTATCAGCATCACCTTTTTCTGAATAGAGTAAGGACAGGAATCAGTAGACAGATGATATTTATGATTATCAAAGACCTGGCTAAACAAGTTGGCTTGAAAAAGAAAATATCCCCACATACTTTGCGACATTCATTTGCAACCCATCTTTTAGAGGGTGGTGCCAACTTGCAAGCCATAAGGGATATGCTTGGTCATGCAGATATATCCACTACAGAGATTTATACCCATTTGGATAGGTCTACTCTTAGAAATGAGATATTACAGTATCATCCACGCAATCATTGATGTCCTGTTATATATTTTAGACTAATGATATCTATCATAAACAACCTCAATGATTAAATAATCTAAAATTATACCGAACTAATCATTATATCAAATATTTGCTCTATATTTGAAAGCGAAAGATTAGATGCCGTGGTATTGCTCATGCAGTAGTAGGTCTAGAGGGATTATTTGGTATCTATTTCTTAAGAGTTAGAAATTAATAGAAGTTATTATACACTTACATTTTAATAGTTGAAATTATGAATAAGACTGAATTTATTGCAGCTGTTGCTGAAAAAGCAGAACTTACTAAAGTTGATGCCAAAAAGGCTGTAGATGCAGGTATCGAGGTAATTACCAAAGAGATGAAGAAGGGTGAAAAAGTAGCTATCCTTGGTTTTGGTACATTCTCTGTTACTGAGCGTGCAGCTCGTGAGGGTGTGAATCCTCGCACGGGTAAGAAGATGAAGATTGCTGCTCGTAAGGTAGTGCGCTTCAAGCCAGGTGCTGCTCTTGACCTCAACAAAAAGAAGTAATGTGGTTTTAGAATCAACCACATTCAGTTACTTCTGATATAAGTGACTGATGGTTTATGCGAACTCTCACAGCATATTGATCTAGCTTTGAGGGTTCGCATTGTTTTGGCAAACCTTTTTTGTAGTCATTTGTTATACCATTAGAGACAGATATAATAAGCTATGACTTTTTCTGTGCTGGTTAGGGAAGCTAACCGAAACAGAAATCGTTGATGCTATCACTTAATAATAACATAAATGAGAAAATTATGAAGTTTGAACTTGTAAAACTACCTTATGCGCCTAATGCTTTAGAGCCAGTGATTAGTGAGAAGACTATAGGTCTTCACCATGGTAAGCACCTACAGACCTATGTAAACAATCTAAATAAGCAGATTGAAGGTACTGAGTTTGCTAATATGGAGCTCGTAGATATCGTGAAGAAGTCTGAGGGCGGTATATTCAATAATGCTGGTCAAACCCTTAATCACAATCTTTACTTCCTACAGTTTGCCCCTAAGGGAAGTGGTAAGCCATCGGCAGAGCTTCTTAAGGCAATAGAGGAGAAGTGGGGTTCACTAGAGGAGTTTAAGAAGGCATTTGAGGCTGATGCAGCTTCTCTCTTTGGAGCTGGTTGGGCTTGGCTTTCTGCTGACAAGAGCGGTAAGCTCTCTATTGGGAAGTACACCAATGCAGGTAACCCTGTAGTGGATGGCCTAACTCCACTCTTGTGTGCTGATGTATGGGAGCATGCCTACTATGTAGATTACGAGAATCGTAGGCCAGAGCATCTATCTAAGATTTGGGAGATCATCAATTGGGATGAGATCAACAAGCGCTACACTGATAGATAAATAGCTGATCACTAAGTGAATAATGGGCATATCTAGCGAAAAGCCAGATATGCCCATCTTATTTGTTTAGAACTGGCGTCTCTGCAAAGATGCCCCTCAAAAGACAGTGTTCTACAATAGCTGTTTTTTGGAAACTCTAGTGATTTGAAAGCTCTCAGAAAGTTGAGCAACCATCTTATCGTCAATATTTCCTATCATCGACAGTGTGATAGGAGACTTTATAACCTTGTCTATATGAAAGTCAAGAACCTCCTGTAGGGTTATTGATTTCAGGTTATCCTCAATAATCAAAGCAATATCCTTATTGTAGCCTTGACGTATATGAGAAGCAATTGTTCGGCTCTTCATCCTCATTGCCGGGTAAGTGCTTCGGACATCGCTCCGCAGGGTATTTATAGCTATTTCAAGTCTATTAGGGTCATCAGGACTTCTATGTATCAGTTTATTGAGAAGCTCAATGACCTCTAGCAACTTATCAGTTTGCGTGCTTAGGTATACTAGTAAATCTGTTTGCCCATCATGAATAGAGTGGGGGGCAAAACTTGCAAAACTACTTACACTGTATGCTAAAGAACGATACTCACGGATTTCTTGAAATAGGAGTGAGCTCATTCCACTGCCTAGATAGGTCGAATAAACTCTGAGAATACTCTTTTCATAGTCCGATAGTACTCCCATAGGTAGATACCCTTTTATGACTACTTGAGTAGCACTAGGCTCATTGTGGAGTAGAATGCGATTGCCAGATGGGAGGATAGAGGGCACATAAAAGTAGCCCTCTCCATATTCTGATATGGCATCTAGATTGAAGCTACTCTTGATGCAAGAGGCGACCTTCTCTATCTCTAGCTTTCCAGTGTAGTGAATATCCAGTTCTGACTGTAGTAGATGGTGAAACTCTTCCACCATATCTTGGGCTTTCAGCTGCTTTATTTTAGACAGTGAAAGGTCTGCCTTGTAAGGTGCCTTTTCTCCATATCTTGCCAAGTCCAATAGTCGCTTAGAGAGCTCCGTGATATCAGCCTTTATCGCTCTATCTGAAATCTTCCTTGCCTCAATTATCTTCTTAATCTGAGGCTTTTCTACCTTTATATCGTTCAAAATGGAGCCAACAAGTGCTATTGTCTCACTAAGGTAGTGGTCAAATCCAGAAATCCGAATACAGAAGAAACTAGGTTTGGACTCATAGGTGATAGTCGCCCCCAAACTTTGTAACCTTTGATTTAGCTCGTGTGCACTCATTTCGGCTCCACCAACTAAATCCAAATATTGCTCTAAATAAGTTTGGAGTGGGTGATAATAGGATTGACGGAAGAAGAGCAAATCTAGAGAAAAAAGATCATTAATCTCATTACCCACCTTATATAATCGAACCAGATCATTTGCCGACAAATCCCTCTGCTCCGCATCCTTTTTGAAGTCCAAATACTTCATAGGTAGCTTCGGGATTTCTAGCGTCTCTAGGTATCGTGAAAATTCAGACTTCGCACCTTGATTCGGTGCTTTCACGGGCTGGTAGGGAGGCTTTGGTAGCTTTTCAACGGCATATCTTCCAGTTTGCTTCTTAACCTCTAGATAGTTGCCGTCCAAATATCTTTGTGCCACCTCCACCACCACCTCCTTGCTTATTGAGCGAAGCAAATCCAATTCCCTCAGCAGGTCACTCCACGTTTCATTCTGTGCAAAAAGTGACGAAAGAAGCTTAGCTTTCTGTTCGCTCGACTCTAATTGTAGGAGGTTGGTTTTGTATAGCGATTGTTTCACCTCTTCCAGAGCTTGAGTACTAAAATCCCCTCTTTTAATTCTATCGATTGCCTTTTGGATCCTTCTTTTAACTAGATAAGAGCTTTGGAGCAACTTTGGCATGATGTAGACCCCAAACAGCCCCATATCATTGAGTGCAAAGTTGATAGCCGCTGCCTCCATCACCTTTCCATCAATCGTAAGCCTATCCAGTAGACCCGTTTTGCCATCGTTATTCAAAAGAGACTGTACCAAGGACAATGCTACCTGGTCCGGATGATTATTGGGTACCGTGTGCCAAATGAACCCCAGCCCCTTCACAAATGGGATAGGTACCTTTATGGTCATTTTCTCGTGTCCATTAAAAGGCATGGGCTGAGGGAGCTGCAAAGGTTTCCGACCACCCGATTTGATTCTTCCGAAAGTCCGCTCAAGCAGAGGTAGCAACCCCTCCTCCTTGATATCTCCGGTCAAGATCAAAGCCATATTCTCGGCATAGTAGTACTCCCTGAAAAATTCTTCCATCGCACGAATATCGGGCGACTTCAGCGCTTCTGTGCTACCGATAATTGGATATCTATAAGGGTGGGGGGCTGCCAAGCGCTCCATAATTCTCTGTGTTGGTTCGGTGCTGATATTATTGGAGTACATATTCTTCTCCTCATAGACCGTCTCCAACTCACTTTGAAAGAGCCTAAATACAGGGGCAATCATCCGCTCACTATTCAGCTCGCACCAATGCTCCAGATACTGAGGCGAGAACGAGTTGTAAAATAGAGTATAGTCGTACGATGTGCCAGCATTCAGCCCACTCCCTCCATACTTCGAGATCAGGTGATTGAAGTCATTAGGGATGGCATATTTTGTAGCTTCAATATTAAGCTCATTAATTTTGCTTTGCACCTTCTCCCGTTCGGCACTATTTTTAGCTGTTTGTAGCTTTGAATATTGTTTGGTTATCTCCTTCAGAATAGGTGCTTCCTGCTCAAAGTCTACCGTGCCAATGCGTTGAGTTCCCTTAAACATAATATGTTCAAAATAGTGTGCTACGCCACTATTAGGGGTCTCCTTAGCACCAGCCCTTACCACCACCTGTCCATATACTTTAGAATCATATGAGTCAGTAGAGATCCATACAGTCAGACCATTATGGAGAATAAATTCCTTAACTGATTCATTCATAAATGATTATTTCTCCCCTTCTAGGTTTAGGTGAATAATCACCACTTCGCTGAGAGTGCCAAGCAATATAGGTGAAGACGAAAAGCCCAATCCAGAGCTAGTAATATAATGCGTTACTCCTCTGTGTAGATATCCATAAGAGTTTTCAAAATTGAGCCATACTAACCACTTAAAAGGGATAAACTGGCCATCGTGAGTGTGTCCATGCAGAGCTAAGTCAATTCCTAGATCCCGCTCCACATCTGGTTCAATGGGTTGGTGATCAAGCAAAATGGTAGTGGCTCCCTCTGGTACCTGCTCCACAAGTGATTTCAATGGAAGTCGATTACTCTCATTATAGGCATCATCACGGCCGATCAGATAGAGGGAGTCCGATAGCTGCACCACACTATCCACAAGGAGCGTGCCCACCTCATCTAACCACTTCCGCTTAGGCTCATTATCTATATAATACTCATGATTACCGAGCACATGAAAGATACGCGACTTATCAGAGTGCAAGCTAAGGAGTAGCTCAGATATCTCAGGGTCCCGCTCCACGTAATCAAAGTAGTAATCCACCTGATCCCCACCTACCAATACATAGTCTGGCTGCTCATCTTGCACCATCTTTACCATCTTCTGTAGCACCTCCTTTTTCACCAGTTCACCTATGTGTAAGTCGGTAATAAAGGCCACCTTAAGTTCTTTCGGAGTTCCATTGTAGGGGAGTGTGATGTGGTAGTGCGTTGCCACTGGATTTATGGAGTTGTAATAGCCTTTAATACAGAGCGCTCCAGTAATAGGAAGCAACACGATGAGAAGACAACTACGTAATTTTAGCCTTAGTTCTGCCTGCTTCACCACATTAAGTTTCCCCAAAAGCCAAATGATGAAGTAGCCACAGAGTAGGGGCATCATTAGGATCACTATAAATACATAGTAATTGGTAAATAGAGAGGTGCCCACTCTTAGGTACTCACCCCTAGAGTGGTAAAGCACCTTAGATATCACGATCACCAGGAAGTATAGTAGTTCGAAAACAACCCAACCAATCGCTATCCTACGCCACTGAGAGCCTTTTTTAGTGGCCCACCATACGCATAGTAGAAACAGAGCATTCAGTAGCACCTGTCCCGCCAGTGATATCAATAGCATCCTCATACCTTCTTTTCTTCTTTATGTTTCCTAAAAAATAGCACGATTAACGTTAAAGATATGGTAAAAGAGAGCACATCAGCCACCGGAGTTGCCAGCCAAACCCCTTTCAGCTCCCATATCATTGGAAGGAAGTAGATCAGAGGGATCAAAAAGGCTACCTGCCTAGAGATACTAAGGATCATTGCCTGCTTCGCCGAACCAATACTTTGGAAGAAGTGGACACAAGTTACCTGAAAACCAACAGCCCAAAACGCCATATTCTCAATCCTCACAGCCTCCTTAGAGACACGGATGAGCTCATCATCAGTAGTGAAGCACCGCACCAGCCCCTCTGTGAAAAGCTGAGTAATCACGATGCCCACCACTCCTATTATTACGTTGAGCCTCACCGTTTTGATAAAAGCTTCCTTCACCCTATGGATATTTCCTGCCCCAAAGTTATAGCCCACTACTGGTTGCATTCCAATAGCCAAACCGAGGATAAATAAAAAGATAGTGGTGCTAATACTATTAGAGATCCCATGGGCACCCACCGCATAGTCGCCTCCATAAGCTACTAGGCTACTATTCTTAAATAGGTGCACCATACTTGCTGCCAATTGCATCACAAAAGGTGCCACCCCAATACTCAGAATCCCCCATACATAGCCCCACTGGAGCTTGAAATTCTTAGCACGAATGCGGAGAAAGGCACCAGTATCTGTAAAGTGATGCATCACAAAGAGCATACCCACAAACATGCTCAGCACCGTAGCCCATGCTGCTCCCTTGATTCCCCATCCTAGTCCGAAAATAAATAGGGCATCAAAAGCCACGTTCAGCACCGCCCCAATAATCATCGTCACCATCGCTTTGCGAGGATACCCAGTCGCCCTCATCACCGAATTGTACGAAAAAGTGAGGTTCGCAAAGATATTCCCCGGGATCACTATCCCTAAGTAGTCCATGGCATAGGGGATCGTATCAGCCGAAGCGCCAAAGGCATAGAGCATCGGCTCCATCAGTAGGTAGCAGAGAGTGATGGTAGAGAGACTCAATACTACAGAGAGCACAAAGGCATTACCCAATAGATTTTCCGCTTCTCCTCGCTTCTTCTGCCCAAGCAAGATAGAGATCCTAGAGGAGGCTCCTACACCTACTAGGATCCCAAAGGCTTGTAAAAAGATAAGGATCGGAAAGGTGAGTGCCAAGCCCGAAATCGCCAAGCCTCCCACCCCTTGTCCAATAAAGATCCTATCCACCAAATTGTAGAGCGAATTGACCATCGTCCCCACAATCGACGGTACCGCATAATACCTGAGTAGCTGCCCAATAGGAAGCGTGCCCAGGTCATACGTCGTGATCGTGTTGCCTTTACCTCCGCCCATACTTTTATCCTAGCCTGCTAATCCGCTGAAGCTTCTCTTCATCTAGCACCTTAATCCGTCGCCCATTCAGAGCCACTACCCCCTCCTCCTGAAAGGATCGAAGCGTCCGCACCGCATTGCTAGTAGTCATATTACTTAGGTCTGCCAACTCATTACGCGTCAGATAAGCCCTAATAGTCCGCCCGTCCGCCTCAGTGCCATACTTTCTCCGCAAAAGTAGAAGCGACTCCGCCAGCCGGCCCCGCGTGTGCTTTTGGGTCAGCGTAATCGTCAATTGATTGCGCTCCCTTAGTCGCAAGGCCAGGTCATTCATAAAGTAGAGCCCCACACTCGCATTGCTACGGATGATCGTCTCCAGGCTACGGATCGGTACCAAGCAAATAAGACTCGTCTCCACTGCCGTAGCACTCGTTAGCGGGTTCTCTCGTGCAAAGTAGGCTTCATAACCAAAAAACTCACGTGCCCTAACGAGACTGAGTATCTGAGTGCGGTCAGCCTCCTGCGTCACCTTCACCTGCCCATCCACCAAGATAAATGCATTCTGCGGAATCACCGTAGCATCATAGATCACCTCACCACGTTTATAGATATAGTAACTGCTCCAGATCAAGAGCTCCTCCCGCTCATGATCCGAGAGAAGCCCCCAAAGCTGTGGCATAATATTTGATAGGTGCGGGCTATGCTCCTTCTTTACTTCACTTCTTTCTTTCATCACATCTCTCTAAACCTCCTACAAAGGTACCAATTTTTTACCTCATCATACCTCTATGGCACAATGGTGCCAGAGGTCGCGTTGTACATCGCACCTACCTAAGAGCAGACACCTGAGTACCAAGCGTTGAAGAGCTCATAGAAAGAGGGCTTGAATGGGCGTATATACAAAGGTAGATGAATAACGCTAAGGCCTCCATAAAAGCTCTATCCTAGTAGAGTGAAAAATGAGATGCAACTAAGCAATCGGCGAGATGCAACTAAGCATTTGCCGAGTTGCAACAAAGCAAAAGCTTTCTTGCAACTCAGTAAGCGATTTTATATAGTGTTGAGTTTTAGGCAATTGCGACTAGGGTCTCTATGCCCCCTATTTTAGGTGGATTTCCACCTTGTTTTGTGGGTCGAATATTGTAGAGACTGTTGCACGAAGGCGATCTGTGGCGTTGCTATTGGAATTCGGGTTCGGGCACGTACGTGAGTACCTCCCTTCACCCTCATCCTCAGCGTCTTGCATCTCATCCTTCGTACAAAGTCTCGGCACATTTGAAGCAAATGTGCGAGAATGGTACTTCGTGCAACATTCTCATTGTAGTACCTCGTGGTGGTAAGTATGGATTTGATACTGATATAGTTCCTATGACTGGTATTTATAATGCCCTTCCCCGCCACTCTCTCCTTCGTCAAAGTGGAACCTTATGTGAAAACCGAAAGGTTGGTTGGGGAAGGGGTGAGGAGAGATGTTGTCTTGCTATTTTCCCTAAATATTAAAACCTTGATGCACCACTTTACCTCCGAGGGTCTATTTTTTTTGAAGCTTTAATAGTGAAACGGGTGTGGATCTCACTATTTATATATAAGTTTGCTCATCAAAAGGGTAGGTGACAAAGTGAGGGCAGATAGCTTTCGCTTAGTAGGTTGTCCTTTGAAAGTGTGAATAATATATATATGAGTATATGACTATGTTGAGTAATCAAGAGATGGGGCGGGAGTTTGAATTGTATGCACATAAGCATCTTGGGATTAATTCTCAATTGGTGAGTGACTATACTAAGATGGTTAGCAGCAGCGCTGTAGCGGAGGGGTATATCTCTCCCACTATTATAGAGGAGCGGCAGATGAATGTGGCACAGATGGATGTATTTAGTCGATTGATGATGGATAGGATTATCTTTCTTGGCTCCGGCATTAATGATTACGTGGCCAATGTGGTGCAGGCACAGCTGCTCTTCTTAGAGACAAGCGACCCTGGCAAGGATATTTCGCTCTACATTAATAGCCCTGGTGGCTCCGTATATGCTGGCTATGGGATCTATGATACGATGCAGTATATCAATTGTGATGTGAGCACCATTTGCACTGGAATGGCGGCAAGTATGGGCGCGGTATTATTAGTGGCTGGTACAGAGGGAAAACGGTATGCGCTCCCTCACTCCAGAGTGATGATACACCAACCGCTGGGCGGTGCTCAGGGTCAGGCATCGGATATGGAGATCACGGTACGGGAGATCATTAAGGTAAAGCAGGAGCTCTTTGAAATCCTCAGTCGACATACCGGCAAGACGGTAGAGGAGATTGCCAATGATAGTGACCGCGACTACTGGATGACTGCCGATGAGGCGCTCGCCTACGGTGCGGTGGATAAGGTACTTCGGAAAGAAACTAAGTAATAGTCTATATTGTATCAATGGCAAAACGAAATCATTCGGAGCACAATCAGGAGGAGCGGTGTGATATCTGTGGACGACCTGCCAGTATGGTGGACTTCTTGGTGCCGGGGCCGGTGGGAAATCTCTGCGATGAGTGTGCTACTACGGTTCATAAGGCGGTAGAGGAGGTGCGGCATCAGCAAGCGCATAGGGGGAGGTTCGCTCTGCCAAGTATGGATGAGCTGCCTAAACCTCGTGAGATGGTTGCTTTTCTAGACCAGTATGTAATTGGGCAGGAGGAGGCAAAGAAGACCCTATCCGTGGCTGTCTACAATCATTATAAGCGACTGATCTACAACGAGCAAAATGCTTCGAAAACTAAGCTGAATAGTGGCGATGCTCATGATGTAGAGCTCCAAAAGAGCAATATCATGATGGTAGGACCTACTGGCACAGGTAAGACTTTAATCGCCAAGACGATTGCAAGGATGCTCAAGGTGCCATTTACCATTGTGGATGCGACTGTATTTACCCAAGCTGGCTATGTGGGGGAGGATGTGGAGAGTATCCTCTCACGATTGCTACAAGTGGCAGACTATGACGTGCAGGCGGCGGAGCGTGGAATCGTCTTTATTGATGAGATGGATAAGATTGCCCGCAAGGCGGATAATCCTAGTATCACCCGCGATGTGGGGGGGGAAGGGGTACAGCAGGGGCTCCTGAAACTATTGGAGGGTGCCGATGTGAATGTACCACCCGAGGGAGGTCGCAAGCATCCGGAGCAGAAGATGGTGCTAGTGAATACGGAGAATATCCTCTTTATCTGCGGAGGTGCGTTTGAAGGCATTGAGCGGAAAATCGCTAAGCGCAAAAATACCCGTGTGGTGGGCTATGCCAATAAATTGAGCCACCGACACCTCGATAGTGATGACGAGAGCCTACTGAAGTATGTTGAGCCTGCCGACTTGAGGTCATTCGGATTGATTCCCGAGCTGATCGGTAGGGTACCGGTACTCACTTATCTGACCCCACTCGGTCGGGAGGCACTGAAGTCGATACTGACGGAGCCAAAGAATGCGATCGCGAAGCAATATCAAAAGTTGATGTCGCTAGAGGGTATCACTCTGGAGATAGATGATGCAGTGTATGAGCTGATTGTGGATAGAGCTATTGCTCTAAAGACAGGGGCTAGAGGGCTGCGCTCGATATTTGAGGAGCTTATGCGAGATGTAATGTATGAAGCTCCATCATCTTCTAAAAAGAAGGTGCGGGTGACGGCTAAGATGGCGGAGGAGATCTTGGGTGAATAGGGTATGCCCTTTTTGGGCGGTGCCTGATCGGACAGGTCTGACGACCGATAGAAGGTGACGCAAGGCTTTTTAATTTTGAGCCTGGTGGGGTGCCCAACTCACAAGGCGTCGAGGAAGATGGGGTATGGGGTTCTTCCCAGTTGGTCGGAGCTATCGCTCCTCCGACATGGGGGCTACAACAAATCGGATCTCCTCGGAGACCCTTGTAGTGGGGAGGGTGGTGGAGTTTATTTTTTTGAGTGGTGTGGTATTTGTAGGTGGTATCAACTTTTTTTGGTACCTTTAAGCATTGGAAGTTTTTAGGACTTATGAATTAAGTGTTTTTTAGGAGAACTCTCTATGAATGCTCTAGATACTATTGATAGCCAATTGAAAGCTAAATTGTTTAAGGTGTTGAAGCAGTTTTTTGGCTTTGATGCCTTTAAGGACTTGCAATTTGAAATCATCAGCAGTGTATTGGGGGGGCAAGACACCTTTGTCTTGATGCCCACTGGTGGTGGAAAGTCGCTCTGCTATCAATTGCCTGCTCTAGTATTAGAGGGGACGGCTATTATCATCTCTCCATTGATTGCCTTGATGAAAAATCAGGTAGATGCATTGCGTGCCAATGCAAGTGATGAGAGGATTGTGCATTTTATGAATTCCTCTCTCTCTAAAGCTCAGTTAGAGCAGGTGCATGATGACCTGAGAAGTGGGGTGACGAAGATGCTTTATGTGGCACCTGAGAGCCTGACAAAGAAAGAAAATGTAGATCTGCTGCATGAGATTAACGTCTCATTTTATGCCGTAGATGAGGCACACTGTATTTCGGAGTGGGGTCATGACTTTCGCCCAGAGTATCGAAGGATACGAGAGGTGGTGGAAGAGATTATGGTGCGTCCGATTATCGCTCTTACCGCTACTGCCACGCCTGTGGTGCAGGAGGATATCATTAAGTGCTTGGAGATGAAGCAGCCCAATATCTTTATGAGCTCTTTTAACCGTCCCAATCTGTACTATGAGGTACGGAAAAAGGATGAGGATATTGATAAGGATATCATTAAGTTTATTAAAGCACATGAGGGTAAGACCGGCATCGTATACTGTATGAGCCGGCGTAAGGTAGAGCTATTTGCAGAGGTGCTGAAAACGAATGGCATCAAGGCGATGGCTTACCATGCGGGTATGGAGAGTGGGGTGCGTGCAGAGGCACAAGACTCCTTTATCAGTGAGGATATTGATGTGATTGTAGCTACCATCGCATTTGGCATGGGGATTGACAAGCCCGATGTGCGATATGTGATCCACTATGATATCCCGAAAAGCTTGGAAAGCTACTATCAGGAGACGGGAAGGGCGGGGAGAGATGGAGGCGAAGGAATTTGCATTGCATACTACTGCGATGAGGATATTCAGAAGCTCCGAAAGCTCTTACAGAGCAAAAACAAAAGTAATAATGAGCGTGAGGTGGGTCGCCAGCTACTTGATGAGATCACTGGCTATGCGACCTCTCCGATATGTCGAAGAAAGTATATACTACATTATTTCGGTGAAAAGTATCATTTTGATAATTGTCATAACTGCGATAATTGTTTGAGTCATAGAAAATCTGTGGAAGCAAAAAATGAATTACGATCTATTCTTCAGGCGATCAAGAGCTTGAAGGAGGAATTTAAGACGGAGTATATTATCAACTTTGTAATGGGTGTGGATAGTGCCGATATTGAGAACTTTTGCCACACCGAATTAGAAGAGTTTGGCTGCTGTAGTGATATGGAGGTGGAGGTGGTTGAAACGATCCTACAGCAAGCTCTGATTGATGGTTATATTGAGAAGGATGTAGAGCGTTTTGGCGTGGTGGAGCTCACCAAAAAGGGGAAAACCTTTATCAAGAGTCCAAAATCTTTCCAGATACATATAGAGGATGATGATAACTTAGAGATCCCCACAGAGGAGAGTGCTACTGGAGGCGCAGGAGTGGCTGATCCACAGTTATTCTCAATTCTAAAAGACCTGAGGAAGAAAATGGCGAAGCAGTTGGATCTGCCTCCCTATGTGATTTTTCAGGAATCGAGCCTACAGGATATGGCTACTTTTTATCCTATCAATGAAATGGAGCTCCAGAATATTTCGGGGGTAGGACTGAGTAAGGCAAAGAAGTATGGCAAGCCATTTTTGGAGGTCATTAGTGAGTATGTACATGATAATGAAATAGACCGCCCTGAAGATATCCGTATTCGTACGGTGCCTAATAAGTCGAAGCTAAAGGTCTCTATCGTGCAGATGATCGACCGAAAGGTATCCCTAGAGGATATTGCCAATACTTACAATCTCGACTTTCCCGAATTGCTCAGTGAGCTGGAGGCAATCGTATATAGCGGCACGAAAATCAATATCAACTACTTTATTAGCGATGTAATGGAGGAGGAGGCTATTGATGAGATCTTTGACTATTTCAAGCACTCAGTGACGGACGATATTGAGACGGCTATGAGTGAATTGGGAGTATATGAAGAGGAGGAGATAAGGCTGATTAGAGTGAAGTTTATTTCGGAGATGGCGAACTAAGTTATATGAAAGGAAATAGGGTAATTGGGGCGCTGGTGGGGACTTTATTGCTAGCCCAAGTCTCTTGTACAAAAAGTAAGCAGATTGATTCGCTTGACGGCTTGGTTACTTGGGAGGCTGTAGAGGCATCGACTGAGTATATTGACCCTTACGTGATTGAGGAGTGGGAAGGCGATGATGCCATGCCATCGTGTAAAGTAGATATAAAAATGTCGTATCCGACTTTTTCGGATAATAACTATACCGAGATACGAGACAGCTTGGTAAAGTCTATAGCGCAGCGAATTTACCCGGCTCCTTTGGAAGACTTTTCAAAAGAGGGAGTAAAGGCTCATCTCGAAAAGTATGTGGCAGAGCAGGTGGGAGATTATATGCTCGACTTAGAGCAGGCTAAAAAGCTCAACTTTGATGTTGGCTCCTACAGCGTTTTCAGCCGAGAGTATGAGTATAGCGATAGTATTACTTATTCGGAGCATGGTATTTTGTCTTTGATTTCGAAGACAATTGAATACTCAGGTGGCGCACATGCCAATCAGTTCGCTTCTACCCTTAATTATAATCTAAATGATAAGGCGTTAATTACTGTTTCGTCGCTATTCAAGGAGCCTAATGATGAGGATTTGCTCGACTTGTTATTTAATGCTTTGATGCACTCTTTTGAGGTGGAAACACGTGAAGAACTTGAGTATAAGGGGGTCTTCAATTATCATGCCTTAGAAGTGACCAATAATCTCTATTTTGATAAGGATGGCATTACGTTTTACTACAATCCATACGAATTGGCAACTTACTCAACTGGTCCGATAGAGTTGCATCTATCTTACGACGAATTGGCCCCTTACTTTACTAATGAATATAAGAGACTTGGAAAGCATGGCGAGTGAAATAAGGGAGGTAATTGGAAGGTATTTCCCCAATCTTTCGGAGAAGCAGTGGGAGCAGCTGGAGGCGCTTCCAGCACTTTATAAGGAATGGAACGAAAAGATCAATGTGATCTCACGGAAGGATATTGATAATCTAGTGGTTAATCATATTCTGCACTCTATGAGTATCGGTTTGTATACCGATTTCAAGCCGATGACCGCTATTCTAGACGTAGGTACGGGGGGCGGTTTGCCTGGAATTCCTTTGGCTATCCTGTTCCCCGAATGCCAATTTACGCTTATTGATAGCATCGGCAAGAAAGTGAAAGTGGCAACAAGTATTAAAGAGGCTATAGGGCTAAGAAATACTTTGGTGCTACAATCGAGGGCTGAAGATATGGGAGCAGGGTTCTTTGATTTTATCGTTAGTCGTGCAGCGATGCCTATGAAGAGTCTAGTTCGTATTGGAGAGGATATCATTGATACGAGTGACCAATCTAATACCTTGAGAAATGGGGTGATTGCGCTCAAAGGCGGTGATCTTACGGAGGAGCTAAAGCCATTTCGCAAGTCGATTAAGGAGGTGGAACTGAGTACTTATTTGCCAGATTTGCCTTTTTTTGAGACGAAGAAGATAGTTTATTACCCTGTTAGATAATCTCTATTATGCTACAATATAAGCGGTTTACAGTGAATATGGTACAGGTCAATTCCTACCTTCTATGGGATGAGACCAATATTGCTTGTATCATTGACCCTGGCTTTTCGAATGAAGGGGAGTGCCAAATGCTCTCCAACTTTATGGAACAACACGAGTTGCAATTAGAGCGGTCGTTGGCTACGCACTTGCACTTTGACCATGT
>QWCB01001591.1_pt1 | contig 21448 bp, 20 predicted proteins | sample 1972511 | NCBI WGS metagenome assembly QWCB01 (sample SAMN09866719, study PRJNA288562) | Human gut metagenome isolate term5_stool, whole genome shotgun sequencing... | isolation source: gut | host: Homo sapiens | place: USA: California | reverse complement strand
CGGATGGCATGCACTTGGTTCTTTCCCACTTTGCGCTTGAGGTGCGCATTCTCTATTCGATGCTCAATAGCTGCCGACCGTGATTTCACACCTTCGGGAAAAGCAATCATTTCTCGGTCGAGGTGTATGCGACTTTCATCCACGTTGCCTGCAATGAAAGTGCGTTCAATATGGGCAGACATCTTGGTATCTGCCCCCTTTGCTTTCTCCAGATGGAGAACTACAAAATTTGCCATATCATGAAAATTTTTAGTTCGTTGTAGAGGTACTTGCATCATCCACTTGACAAGATGGTGCAAGTACCGATTTTTGAAACTGGGAGTCCAGAGGGGTGTAACGCCCTTGGCTCATTGGGAATTTTTAGCATTACTTGTATTGCGGCTCGAAAAATTCCCTAATGAGCTATGGCATTTTATTGCCATAAAAACTCCGTAGGCAAGAGGAACGAAAGCCTCAAGGATTGAGCCCTCTTCGTTGTTTCCTAACAGGCTTCTGCAGGAGACTGTCCTGACGGCAAAGGAACTCGTTGAGATCCTTGCAGTCAGCGTATAGACCTGAAGAGTCAATGACGGGTATTTTTAGTTCCGTGAGCAACTCTTGGTATGCCTTCCGTCCTGCATCATCATTATCCAAGAAGCATTGTACTTTGTCATAGTGCGACAAACGCTCTAATGACTTACGGACATTCGCCACAGAATTGAGCACCATATAGTCCTGGCGTATCAGTCCGTTGTTCTCCCTTCTTCGAATCGTAAGGAATGATAGGAAGTCCATAAACCCCTCGAAAAGAAAACATACATTCTTCTGCTCTCCCATACAGAAATGACTGATATCTTTTGGCGTCATGCATCCCTTGAAGAATGGATTGCGCAATTCATACCCACCAGAGATATTGGGCAAACCAATAGCAAAGTAATGTTTACCTCTAATGTCAAAGTGCATTTCCTTGCACACCGTTTTGGCCATTTCTATGTTGATGCATCTTTTCTCAAGATATTGGATAAGGGCAGGATGCGTGAGAGGAAGCACTTTTAGATGCTCAAAGGAGTTCTGTGGTGTAGTCGACTTGACTATGGGCTGACAGACCGACGCACAGCTTGGCGCATTGCGTTCTATCTGATGAATAAGATACGACACGTCCGAAGAGTTGTAGAGCAACGTTGCAAGGTCGATGATGTTGCCACCTTTGCCAATGCCGAAGTCGTACCATAGATTGAGTTCGGTGTTTACCTTAAACGATGCGTGCTTTTCCGTTCTGAGTGGAGAGAGGTACATGAGGTTGACACCATACTGTTTTACAGGCTTACAGCCCATTGCTGCAAGAAAGTCCTGCAACTTTATCTGTTTTATTTTTTCAGTATTCATGATTATGTAAAATTTAAATTGATAATAAATTTGATGAACTGATGAAATTGCTTTTATCTATATGGTTATCAGAGAGTTGAAAACTCATCATGCCCTCATCATACTACTTTTCAAAATGGAATCGCTGACAAAAAGAAAAATACCTTCTTTTTCTTTTTTCATCAGTAGTATATTAACGATGAGTAAAAGATGAGAACACAAATGACTTGTACTGAATACTTTATATAGCTTATTCATCATTTCATCAAAATAATGGATATAAAATTGTTTATAAACTCTTGAGCTGCTCCTTGGTGATTGTATAAAACCGTCCTGTCCTTCGGATGGGAGAATAATACTGCGGAGTATTGTAGCTGAGTTGATAGGTAGTGTAAGTCAGCGTATTGGGCGCTGGAGTCAGTTTCCAAATATCCTGTACGGTTCTCCTAATCTGTCCCTTGTCGTATTTGCACTGCGTATTACTCATGAGCGGCATCATGTCATTGATGCAGAAGGACAATTCCTCTACATTGTTCATTTCCATGATGTCAAGACAGAGTTCAGCCAACTCAAGCTCCAACTTGTTGCGATTGCTGCGGATGATGCGCTGCAGAGCTGGCGTAAAGGTCAGTTGGGGCGCAAACCACATGCGACTCTCCTTTTGGGTAGATAAGGGGCGGTGCTGCAGGAAATAGAGAAAGGCTGGAATTTCGGATTTCAGCTTTTGCAGAAAGTCGGTATCATCGCTTTTAAGGCGCTCTATCTTCCTAACCCAATATCGGGTTTCTCCCACGTCTATAATGACAGGGAGCAACTCGTTATTGGAACACAGCACGAACTTGGCAAAGAAGGAGATTTCGTCTCGGTCTTTGCCCTTGGCTTCCACCTTGTAAGAAAGCGTTGTGCTGAGATTCTTCAATCGTTCACTGTCTTCTCTGCGGTTGAGCAATACTTCGTCCACAACGATAAGCAGTTTACCTGCCCAATCTGCATTGAACTGACTACGGAAGTCCTCGTTGGTGTTGAAGGTTACGTTGTTCTGGAAAACGGCTTTGAGAAAGTTTAGGAACGTACTCTTGCCTGTATTGCGCTCTTCAGATACCATCAGTAGGATGGGTAGTTTCTGAACAGGGTCAAGGTAGAGTAGTTCCAGATAGTCCATGCCCATTTCATACTGTTCCCCGAAGATGTGGCGTATCAATGAGTCCACATGAGGGAAAGCTCCCTCGACAGGCTGATGGTCTATCGGCTCATAGAGATTAAGGAACTTATCAACGATAGGTTGATAGTTCACATGACTTGGCACGGTACAGAAACCGTCATACTTGGGTACGGTGGCAATAAAATCCTTGCCATAGTCCTGTCGTAGCGTTTCATTGTTCCATACGATACGCTTCTTGACAAAACCACCATTAAGCCGAGGTTGGTTGACAATCTTGTATAAGGTCGTGCCAACGCGAATGAATTTCTCGTTCTCCATAACCTTTACACATTGAGTTGTTTCTCACCTAAGATCCTTTGCACATCAGTAAGGCGATACCTTACCTTATTACCAACTTTAATAGGCTTAAGATAGTTCCTCTTCCCCCAATGCCATAGTGTGGCATCACATACATCACAGAGTTTCTTCACATCCTCCTTTGAGAGGAATTTTTTTTTTCGTGCTTCAGCCATCATAGATGAGAGTTCATCTTTGGCACGATTAATAAGATTGTTGGAGAAAATAAGTAAGTCCTCTCCTGTAACTTCCAACTTCAAGTTGGCATTACCATTTTGAATGATAGAAAATAAATCAGTCATGATAATATTGAGTTCCACCAGATGGTATGACTTTCTTGTTTCGGTGGATTTATAAACAAAAAAGCCACTACCCCATTCGAGATAGAGACTGCAAATTTATAGTTTGAATTTAGCAGAACTCAATGATTTTCAAGCCGTTAAATTCGCAAAAATATTAAGTGAATTAAACGAACTTTTATTCTGATAAAAAGGCTTTGATTTCATCTATCGAAGTACGATCCGCTCCTTTATCCATCAACCTTATTCCTGTTTTTCCTATGGTCTCGGAAAGTTCCTTATAGGCATTCTGAACACCTCGAAGCCCTATTAGACGAACATTGAAATAGTCTGATAATGCTCTATAAAATGGTGCGATATCACATTCTTCGAGTAGGTTATTTTCTTCCATAGCAATTTTGAGATAAACAATGTCTTTCTCCTTTGGCTTGGTTATTATTCGATTTCTAATCTTTAAAAGCAATTCCTTCTTTTCTACAGGCTTTAGAAGTTCCTCCAAGTTTCTTTCATCTTTAGGTCTACCACGTTTTTTATTGATTATTGTTGGTTTGTCAATGTTAGAAAGTTCTTCTAATGTTGAGCCTATGAGCATTTCAGTAGATTGGAATTTCTTGTATTGGCGAAATTCCTCCCAATCTTCTTTCGTTCTTTCTCCTGATGATATGCTTCTACTAATAATGTATTTTACCATTAATGAAAGGAGCCATTTATGTAGCCGATTAGTCTTGCTATTCTGTATAAGAGTCTCACCTTGTTCCACCATACACTCATAGCTACGACCAAAATACAACCATGAAAGCATAGCTGGAACTATTGATTGCCTATTAGTATCATGAAATTCATGCACTAACCGTTCTGCGAGATCTGAGTTAGTTAGCATATCTTCCAATGAAGAGAAATCTTTCAATGTATCATTGTACATTCTCTTCTTGACCTCGTTCTTGTATTTCGGTATAATCTTTACAACTAACATGAAGACCTTCTGAAATCCAGTACTGTCTTTACGGTTCATCTCCTCAACAAATGAGCCATATTCTTTGGGGTGTGTATCAAGCCACTCCTTTATAAGTAGTTTAAACTCTTCAAAACTTTCTTTCATAGCCTTATTAGTCTAAAAGTTTTACTAAGTCTTTTTTCATTTCTTCATCAATATCTCTATAACGCCTAAAGGCTTTGCTCCCTTCCTTGTGCCCTGATAATGCAGAAACCAGATTGGGGTCTTTTACTTTTTTATAGATATTACCAATGAATGTTCGTCTTGCTAAATGACTACTTGCTACTTCATATATCGGTCGCTTCACCTCCTCATGTGTCAGAGGATCTAAGATTGTTACAATCCGATCTACACCAGCTTCTTGAAAAATACGTTTGATAGCAACATTATATTTTTGCTCTGATATGAAGGGAAATAATTTAGCCCCTTTGTAATCCTCATAGCGTGCCAATATTGTTTTAGCTTTGCTATTTAATGGCACTCTAACAGTAATGGGATTACCCTCCCTTGTTTTCTTTGGTATGTACTCTATCGCCTCATTTACTATATTTCTTTTGGTCAGCCTATATAAGTCACTTACTCGACACCCTATCAAAGTTTGAAAAACAAAAATATCGCGCTGAACAGCTAGTTGTGGTTGTTCTGACAAATCGACATCAAATATTTGGTCACGCTCATCCAATGTAATATAATAAGGTGTTCCATAGGTGCATTCGTCTAATGGAAATTCATCAAATGGGCGATTGGTTGTGATTTTCTTATTGTAGCACCATATAAAGAACGTTCTTATACGGGAAAATCTGTCTATTAAGGTATTTTTGCCTCTTGGTAAAGGTATTCGTTTTTCGGGAAAAGCCTCATACAACTTAGGATATTTCTCATAATAAATATGCTCATTTTCAAAGAAATCCCACATATCCCTTAACGTGTCTGCAGTCACCTCATCGACATTAAGTATAAAATCACGATGTCCACGCTTAACTGTCTTGACATACATTTCATACCGAGACAAAGAACGCTGAATGACCTTAAAATTTTTAATTCGCACCGCAGACAATTTATGCTCAACAAGGAATTTATCAAAGAGTTCCAAGAGTTTAGGCTTATTTTCTTGCATCAACTCTTCTTCCGTTTTATATCGGTTAGGGTGATGGTATTTGTCGATAATCATCGTCAACCATTCATTATCTGCTTCTGCAGTATATTGCTCGGTAATTGTTGATACAATATCCTGAATACTTTGGGACAAATGCAACTTGTTTTCTTCCGAAACAAGTGCAACTCGATCCTTGTAACCCTGCTTTTCACTACTCCAATGATTCGGATTGATAACTAACTCACTTGCAGCCTTAATATCTTTTTTACCATCACGTAAACGAAAATAGATAGTTGCCATACTATCTGTATCGTTCTTTTTTGCTGTCTTGCGAATGAATGCGGTAACCTTCATAATCGTTGTTTTTAGTTCTGTTGCAAAGATACTAATTTGTTCCCAAATTGTTCCCAATCATCCTAAATATATTTTTATCATTTTCAATCAGAATAAATATAACTTTTATTTATTTCATTGATTACAAGTTATTTATATTTAATTGTAAGGTTTAATAGAATTAATCTAAATGTTCCCGTATTTAATATTTCAAATGCGGGTCTGGGTACAAGAAGAAAAGCTAAGTGGTTGATTATTCAATACTTAGCTTTTTTATTGCTTTAGGAGTTTTCCCAAATTGTTATTGCTGTCCTTTTGAGTTTTACCTGACAGCAATAATACGCAAACTATGCTGATGGCAAGGCATCAGAAAATAACTAAACTCTTTGACGAAGATTTTTGGGGTATGCAATGACGAAGTCAGGGAAAAGGGTTGATAAAATGTCGTGACTACATTTTCAATTTCTTAGAGGATCCAATAATTCCATCTGATAATAACGGAAGCGAGCGGGGTATACTCAAGTTAAAGATAAAGTTGAAGAACTCATGCGCGTTCCGTTCAGACTTTGGAGCTGATGAATTCCTTCAACTACATTCTATCGCTGAGGTGTCTGGCATTGCTTGCCAGAGGAAGTGATGCTTGCGGATCATTGCCTTGCGGCGTCACGTTCGCGGCGTCACGTTCTCCGCAGGCGAGGCGGAGTTGGTGTGCAGTCCCGGTGGCCTCGCCTTGGCCGCTCACGCCTCGCGGTATTTCATTCCCATGCGCGCCTCGACGACGTTGACGACATAGTCGCCCAGCTTCTCGCACTCGTTGACGATGTCCATGTAGATGGTGCCGATGCCGTATGTGTAGGCGTGGTTGTTCACGTCGCTGATGTTCAGGCTGCGCAGCTGGTCGCGGAAGTTGTTTATCTCGCTCTCGGTGTTGAACGTGCTGTTTATGTCGAAACTCTCCTTGCGCCCGCCCATCAGGCTGTTCATCTGCGTGAGGGCCTGCTCGGTGAGGTCCATCATCTGGCTCATGTGCTCGTACTGCTTCGGGGTGAAATGCTCCTGCTTGCCCTGCACCTTGCGGCTTATGGTGCGCGCGATGTTGTAGCAGGAGTCGCCGATGCTCTCTATCTCGGTTATCTCGCGCAGCATGGCGCGTATCTTGCTTTTCGTGTCGTCGGAGAGGTGGTTGTCGCTAACGTGATCCAGGTATGTGGCGATTTCTATCTCCATGTTGTCCGCGATGTTCTCATATTTCTCTATTCTCGAGAACAACTTTGCAAACTTGGCCTCGTCCTTCTCCTGCAGCAGCCCGCGCACCATCACGAACATGCGCTGCATGCGCTCGGCGAACGACTCTATCTCCTTCTGTGCCTCGAGCACTGACAGCTCCGGGGTCTCCATTAGCCCCGAGGGGATGAAGCGCAGGCGGAAGTCCTCCTCGTCGTCGAGTTTCCTCGACTTGATGCACCGGCACACGATTTTCTCTATCTGCGGTATGAACCATATCAGTATGAACGTGTTGGAGAGGTTGAAGCATGTGTGGAACGCGGCCAGCACCACGCTAAGTTTCGCGGCGTTGGCGAGGAAGGCGGCGTGCCCCGCGCCCTCAGTCGTCATCGTGACATCGTAGCCCACGAAGCCGCACACGAGATCGACGAACGGGCGGAACACCAGGAGTATCCAGCAGATGCCGAACAGGTTGAAGAACATGTGGGCGAAGGCGGCGCGGCGCGCCTGCGTGTTTGCCGTGAGCGCGGCTATGTTAGAGGTCACGGTGGTGCCGATGTTCTCGCCCATCACGAGCGCGATGCCCTGGTAGATGGGCAGCACGCCGCTCGAGCAGAGTATCATTGTTATCGCCATGACGGCTGCCGACGACTGCACGCACATGGTGAGGATGCCGCCGATTATCAGAAATACGAGCGTGGTGGCGAAGCTCGTGGGGTCGAACGACGAGAAGAAGTCGAGCACCGCCTGGTTCTCGCCGAGGTGCATGTCGATGCCCGTCTGGCGCAGCGTGCCGAGGCCGAGGAACATGAACGCCACGCCGAAGAGGAAGTCGCCCACGTTCTTGCGCTTCTTGTTATATATGAGGATAAGGGCGATGAAGAATGCCGGATACACGAAGTCGGTTATGTCGAACGAGAACCCCGCCGACATGATCCATGCCGTGAGCGTGGTGCCGATGTTGGCGCCCATGATCACCGATATTGCCTGTGCCAGGGTGAGCAGCCCGGCGTTGACGAACGACACGGTCATCACCGTGGTGGCTGTTGACGACTGCACCGCCGCTGTGACGAACACGCCGGTGAGCATTCCCGTGAAACGGTTTGTCGTCATTGCCTGAAGGATATGGCGCAGTTGCGACCCAGCCACCTTCTGAAGACTCTCGCTCATCGACTTCATACCGAACATCAGCAGCGCGAGCGACCCAATCAACTTGAAAAAAATCCAAACATCCATGACGGATAATTAAAAAATACAAATATTATATATTTATTCAGGTTTTAATTCCTCAACGGCAAGATTTTTGTTATCTTTGCCTTACTTTTTGCGGAGACAAGCGCGTCTTGTCCCTGCGGATAATAACCGAAAAATCACATACTATGAAACAGACAGTCAAAATCCGTTGCAAAAATAATAAAAAAACGGTGAATATCGAAATCGGCAGCACTCTTTCTGACATTTTTCGCGCCTCGGGCCTGGAAATGAGGCACGGGCCGGTGAGCGCGGAGGTGAACAACAAGGTTGAGGGGCTGCACTACAGGGTGTATCACAACCAGGACGTGGAGTTCCTCGACATCACGGCACCGAGCGGCCGCCGGGCATACGTCCGCACGCTTTTCTTCATACTGTGCAAGGCGGCAAACGACATCTTCCCCGACGGGCATGTCGTGATAGACATACCCGTGAGCAACGGATACTACTGCGACCTGAAGATAGGCAGGCCGGTGACAACGCAGGACGTTGACACGCTCAGGCAGAGAATGCAGGAAATCATCGCCGCAGCCATGCCGATATGCAGGCACGAGTGCCCAACCGAGGAGGCCATCGAGGTGTTCAGCCGCGTCTCCACGCACTCGTCGAAGGTGAAACTGCTGCGGGGGCTGGGGCAGCTCTACACCGTCTACTACGAGATTGACGGGTACAACGACTACTACTATGGCACGCTGATGACAAACACGAGGGGGATATACCTCTTCGGGCTTGAGAAATATTACGACGGACTGCTGCTGCGCATACCGTCGCTTGACGATCCCGACGTGCTGGGAGAAATGGTGCGGCAGGACAAGATGTTCGAGATCTTCCAGGAGCATCACAGGTGGCAGAACATCATCGGGCTGTCAACGATTGGCGATTTCAACGAAATGGTGAAACGCAGGAGCGCGACCGACATAATAAACGTCTCAGAGGCGCTGCAGGAAAGGAAAATAGTGCAGATAGCGGAGACCGTGGCGGCGAGGAAGAAGGTCCGCATGGTGCTTATCGCCGGGCCGTCGTCGAGCGGGAAGACCACGACGTGCAAGCGGCTGTCGGTGCAACTGATGACGTGCGGGCTGCGACCGGTGCAAATATCACTCGACGACTATTTCGTCAACAGGACGGAGACACCGCTCGACGAAAAAGGCGACTACGACTACGAGAGCCTCTACGCGCTGAACATACCGCTGCTCAACGAGCATCTCGGCAAACTGTTCGACGGCGAGGAGATAACACTGCCAAAGTATGACTTCCAGACCGGGGTGAGCCAGGAGAACGGCGGAAAGAAACTGAGGCTGGGAGAGAACGACATACTGCTGGTGGAGGGCATACACGCGCTGAACCCGGAACTGACGGAGCAAATACCCGACGAGAAGAAATACCGCGTCTACGCGTCAGCACTCACGACGATACTGCTCGACAACCACAACTACATACCGACGACCGACAACCGGCTGCTGCGCCGCATCATACGCGACTACAAATACCGTGGCTGCTCGGCGGAGGACACCATACGCAGGTGGGCGTCGGTGCGCGCCGGAGAGAACAAGTGGATCTTCCCCTTCCAGGAGAACGCCGACACGATGTTCAACACCGCCATGCTGTTCGAGCTCGCCGTGATAAGAAACCAGGCGGAGCCGATACTGAGCCAGGTGCCGCAGAACTCGCCGCAGCACGCCGAGGCATACAGGCTGCTGAAGTTCCTGAGCTACGTCTCACCAATCAACGACCGGGACATACCTCCCACGTCACTGATAAGGGAATTCCTCGGCGGGTCGTCGTTCAAGTATTGACACGCGGGGACGGAAGGCACGCGCCACGGCGCCGCTCAGAACGACTTGCCGACACTCACGTATGGGATGAGGTAGAGGTCGTCCAGCGTGTGGCTTCCACCAAGCCCGAAGGCGGGCGAGACACCGGCGCGCAGAGTGAAGCCCCGCGCCGGTTGCAGGCGGTAGCCAATGTTGCCGAAGAAGTAGTATGCCATGAAATCGCGGTGCTCCTTGACGTGGCCGGCATACTCCAGGATTGTGTCGCCGTCTTTCGTCCTGATGTCGTAAGTGTCATACTCCCTCGTGCCGGTGAGGAAACCGATGTTCACGCCGAAACCCATCTCGAGCTTGCTGCTTTTCCTGCCCACGAGGTAACTCACGCGCGGCACGATGGAAATCATGTGGAAACGGTCCACGTTGCTGAAGAAATCGTCCGACGACAAGTAACCCCACGCCATTCCCGCCGAGTAGCCCCATCCGCTGTTGCCCTTCAGCCGAGAGTCGAAATGCACGCCAATCAGGTTTGACGGGCCAAGGATTTCCGCGTAAATGCTTCGTGTGGGTTTTTCAACAGAGTCGGTGGCCTCGAGCGCCAGTGACGGAATGGCCGTGAGCAGCGCCAGGGCCGCAGACAATATCGTTTTTTTCATATACATTATTTATATATCCGTTTGTCGCGGTTCGGCAGACACCTCCCCGCGTTCGTTTTTTTGATGGTGCAAAGATACTTATTTTTTTTCTTGGCAAACAAAAACATGGATTTTTTTAACCCAAACAGGTCATTGTAGCCCGAACTTATTTCAGCCAATTGCCCAGGCAGGTTGGTTGTTGTCTGTTTGCAGGCGTAGCGTGCTACGCCAAGAAGAGCGGAGGGCAGGCAGCCGGGGAACGGGCCGGCAAAAGGCGAAAAGGGAAAGTTTGTGTCGTAATGACTGGCCTGCGGTCAAAGCGATACATGCTCTTTATGCTGCCCGTTGACACCTGGGCACTTCGCGTTTCATGGCGTATGGTAAAGCAAACTCGCCGTATTTGCCGACCAAACTCGCCGTATTTGCCAACCAAACTCGCCGTATTTGCCGACCAAACTCGCCGTATTTGTATCGCGTTTGAATGCAGGCGGCAGTGCTGGTGGCGGCTTCCGGTGGCTCAGTGTGCGGCCGTGCGACGGCTTCCATGCCGGCGGCAATTTGCGGTGTTGTTGAAAAAACACAACTGAAAAATGACATATGTCAAATGTATTTTGTAACTTTGCCGGCGGAATTTCCTCATAAACTGTTGAGGATTCCACATGCAGGCTTGATATTAACCATAAAAGTTGGTGACACAGGCAGTGGATGTGCAGATGGAAAGGGTGGCTGTTTTTTCAGCAATAAACTTTCCGTATTTATTAAAGTCCAGGTAATCAGCGATTTGTGATATTCGCCGATATGGCCGAGGTATAGATGGACGCGAAAAACAAGACCGTTTCTGTAGATGGCAATGTTGTCAGGTGGTATGTTCTTGTACTGCCTTACGGGCATCGCGGCTCGCCGTCGGCAGGGCTGCGGGCGGAGCTCGAACGCCGTGAGAAGAGCGGAGAGCCGCCGTTCGATTATTTCGCGCCACAGTATGTGGAAGTGAGGAGCGTGCGCGGCAAGATGACGAAGACCACGCGTGCGCTGCTTTTCAACTATGTGTTCGTACACGCCTCCGAGGCGGAGATCTACAGGATGAAGGGCGGCACGCTTCGCAATTACAATTTCCTGCCGAGGGTGCGCGAGAGCGACAGGCAGCACTATCCATACCTCACCGACGAGGCGATGGAGAACCTGCGCTGGGTGGCGCGCGCATACGACGAGGTGCTGCCCGTCTGCACGCCAGCGCCTGACAAACTGATGAAGGGCGACCGGGTGCGGATAACCGAGGGTCAGTTCATGGGCATCGAGGCAACGGTGATGACGCAGCCCGGCGCAGGCCAGAAGAGCGTCATGGTGTGCGTCGAGGACTGGCTGTGGGTGCCGCTGCTGCAGGTGAGGCAGGGGCAGTATGAGGTGGTGTCGCTCGATGGCAGCGGCAAGCACATATACACGAAACTGGACAACGACCGGCTGTTCACAAAGATGCACGAAGCCATCATGCGCCACCACTCGCCGGAGGGCGTCACCGACGACGACCGCCGTGTGGCGCAGGAGATAGTCAGCCAGTTCGGCCGTCTCGAGATGCCCACGCCGATACTCCGCTGCAAGCAATACTCGCTGCTCCTACCCGCCTACATGGTGCTCGGCAAAGGCAATGACTTCGAGGCAATGAAAGTCAAGGTCAACTCAGTACTTAACGGCATAAGGGCAGAGCAGGCCGCCGCCCTCCTCCTCGTGACGATGTATGGTTGCACTGGGGATGAGCCATGCCGCAACAAGGTGAAACGCGTTGTCGATGGGTGGAAGGCAGGCGGCATGACAAAGAAAAACAAGCAGAAGGTCATTGGGTATTTTGATGACTATGAGGGAATACACATTGATTTGTCGTGATTTATATGTGTCTGTAATTGTTTTATGACGTATGGTAGGAAGTCCGTGCCGGGGACGTTTTTTGCAAGATGGATAAATTATAAGATATGTTCAATTTAAGTAGGTTTATAGCCGACAGTGTCACATTCAGACCCGTTAGCCTGTTTGCCAAGGATATAGAAGCAAACAAGGACCAGTTGTCCAAGGAGATCAAGGGCAAGTCCGTCTGTGTAATCGGAGGCGCGGGATCGATTGGCTCTTCCTTTATCAAGGCAGTCCTTTGTTTCAGACCCAAAAGCGTCGTTGTCATCGACCTGAATGAAAACGGTCTTGCTGAGTTGGTGAGGGATGTGCGTTCCACGGATGGTCTTTACTCAAGTTTCGGATTTAAATCCGAAACTTGAATTCATTAATAATTAAATTTTCAATAAATGAAATCCCCAAAAATAATTGCAGAAATTGGCTGTAATCACAAAGGTGACATGTCAATCGCACGAGAGATGATCTTGACTGCCGCAACCTATTGCAAGGTTGACGTTGTCAAGTTCCAAAAGCGTTGTAATAAGGAGCTCCTTACCCCGGAAGAATACAATGCTCCCCATCCACATCCAGAGAATTCCTATGGCGAAACATACGGGAAACACCGTGAGTTTCTGGAATTTACACTTGAACAACACAGGCAACTTCAAGAATGGTGTAACGAGTTCGGTGTCGAATATTCTACTTCCGTATGGGATATAACGTCTGCCAAAGAGATTTGCACGCTTCATCCGAACCTAATCAAGATTCCTTCTGCTTGCAACCTCAACAAGCCGCTCCTTTCTTATCTTTGCGATGAATTTGGAGGCGAGATACACCTTTCTTTCGGCATGACATCAAGAGACGAAGAAGAACAGATTGTTAAATTCTTCGAGGAAAAAGACCGAAACAAGGATTTGGTTGTCTATGACTGCACGTCTGGGTATCCAGTACCTTTTGAGGACATCTGCTTGTTAGAGATTACGCGTTTGCGTGAGTTATATGCAGACCGTGTGAAATCTATAGGGTTCTCCGGTCATCATCTCGGCATAGCCGTTGATAGCGCAGCCGTTGCATTGGGTGCGAATTGGATAGAGCGCCACTATACACTCGATAGGACTTGGAAAGGAACAGACCATGCCGCATCTTTGGAACCTGATGGCGTGAGAAAGTTGGCACGTGATTGCCGTGCAGTTGCCAAAGCCCTTACCTACAAGAAAGAAGACATTCTTGACATAGAGAAGGTTCAGAGAAATAAACTTAAGAGAAACCAGGTAAAATGGTAATTGGCAAATGAAAACCATTGCTTTTATTCCTGTTCGAGGTGGCAGCAAATCAATACCATTAAAGAACATAAAGCCTTTTTGTGGCAAGCCTTTGGTTTGTTGGAACATAGAAGCGCTTGAGAGATGTCCACATGTTGACAAGATTATTGTGGCAACAGACTCTGATGAAATTTGGCAAACTGTAGATAAACAAAATTATCAGAAAACGACCCTATACAGACGCTCCGCCGAGAATGCTTGTGATACGGCTTCAACAGAAAGCGTAATGTTGGAGTATATACGATATGCCCAGCCGGTTGATACTGATATATTCATGCTGGTTCAAGCCACTTCTCCATTAACAGAAACCATTCATTTTACCGAAGCTTTACAAATGTTTCACCAGGGAGAGTATGACAGCATAATAACCTGTGTGCGAAACTATCGCTTCTTCTGGAAAGAAGATGGTTCTTCCATTAATTACGACTACAGGAATCGTCCACGTCGCCAAAATTTCAAGGGCATGTTGATGGAAAATGGCGCCTTTTACATTAGCACTGTTGGAAATGTAAAAGAAAGTCAAAATCGTTTGAGTGGCAACATCGGCATCTATGAGATGCCTGAATACACTGCTACGGAAATTGACGAGCCTGACGACTGGATCGTCTTGGAAGAATTGATGCGCCGTCATGTCTTGTCGAAAAATCACAAGAAAGACTATAAGGATATAAGACTGTTCCTTTCTGATGTTGACGGAACATTGACAGATGGGGGAATGTATTATAGTGAGAATGGGGATGAACTGAAAAAATTCAACACTCGTGATGGGATGGGTATGAATATGCTTCAGAATGCAGGCGTCAAGACTGGCATCGTAACTAGTGAAGACAGGAAACTGAACCAGAGAAGAGCGGAAAAGTTAAATCTTGATTATTTTTGCCAAGGCAAGGCTAATGGTGGGAAATTAGACGTTGTCAATGTTATTGTTGAAGAATTAGGAATATCTTTGGCCAACGTGGCATATATAGGTGATGATGTAAACTGCCTACAGCTTTTGTCTGCTGTCGGCTTTGCAGCTTGTCCATCGGATGCCTCACCGATTGTAAAAGGCATTCCCAATATAAAGGTTATGAAAAATAAAGGCGGCGCGGGTTGTGTAAGGGAATTTTGTGATGAAATTTTAAGGGGACGACAACAATAAGGAATGCACATTATTTATGAGTCAGGATAATCTAAAGGAAAAAGTCAGCAAAGGTCTTCTTTGGAATACTATTCACAACTTATCGATGAAGGGCATACAGTTTCTGCTGATGCTTTTCATGGCGCGGATACTGACTCCCGAGGATTATGGAACTGTTGGTCTGTTGGCTATATTCATCCAGTTGTCAAACACGTTTGCAGAATCAGGCTTCGCATTGGCATTGATCAGAAAGCAGGACCGCACCCAAACAGATTTGTCAACGGTGTTTTATTTCAACATCGCAGTCGCCGTATTTTGCTACCTCGTGGTTTATCTTATCGCTCCATGGGTGGCGGTTTTCTACGAAAAGCCAATAATCGCCCCCCTCCTGAGGGCACTTGCGCTGACAATCCCCATCAGTTCGCTGAGCACAGTGCTGGTGGCAATGATGAATTACAACATGCAGTTCAAGAAGCAAGCCATCATCTCAATCTCCCATACAATTACTTCCGGAGTGGCGGGGTTGGCAATGGCCGTCATGGGCTGTGGAGTTTGGGCATTGGTAGGTCAGAGTCTGGTTGCGTCGTGCCTGGGTGCAATACTTTGTTGGGCTCTGAATCGATGGCATCCTTCCTTGGAGTATTCGTGGAAATCTTTTCGGGAAATGTTTGGCTTCAGCGGCAAGTTGCTTCTTACACGCATCATAGAAACAATATATGGGAATATTTACAGCATCGTGATAGGCAAGGTGTATTCACCTTCCACTTTGGGACATTACACAAGAGCGCAGAATTGGGCTTCGCTGCCATCAACCAATATCGTGAGCATTATGAATAATGTATCCTTTGCTTCCCTTTCAAAACTACAGGATGATTCGGAAAAACTCAGGCGGGTTTATCGCAAGATGATGAAAACCACCGCCTTTGTGGTCTGTCCGCTAATGTTTGGTCTGTCGGCAGTCTCTCGTCCTCTGATATATTTTACGATTGGCGCAAAATGGGCACTGTGCGCTCAAATATTGCAGATCATCTGTTTCATGTTTTTGTTCTTGCCGCTTCAGTCGTTAAGTATCAATTTGTTGCAAGCCATGGGTAGAAGTGATTTGTCACTGAGGATAAGCATAATCGGCAAGGTGTTGTCTGTCATAGTGCTTGTAAGCTCATTGCCATTTGGTATCATCCCAATGTGTTGGCTGAGTGTTGTCTCGTCTGTTGTCATATTGGCGATCAATCTCTATCATGTTGGGGATCTGTTAAATATTGGTTTGTTCGAGCAACTGAAAGACTTGGCTCCGTCATTTGGCTTGTCGTCAGTCATGTTTTTGGCAGTGGTCTTGTCGGTTGAAATTTTCACTGCCGATTGGCTTAAACTTGTTGTTGGTGTCAGTGTTGGTATGGGGCTGTATGTCGGATGTGCTTATGTTTTTAAACTAAAGAACTTATCCTATACGCTTGATGTCGTAAGGATAATGGTTCATAAATAACAGTTTTTTCCTTTTTATGAAGAAAGTTCGTGATTCGAATATGGAACTCCTGCGTTTGCTGGCCATGTTCTTGGTATTGGTATTTCATGCTGACTTCTTGTCTTTAGGTGCTCCTTCGGTAAATGTAGAAATGTCGGCAAGCCAATGGGTTGACAGTTCCTTGAGGTTTTTCGTGCAGTCTCTTTGCTTGGTATGTGTCAACGTGTTTGTCATGTTGTCGGGTTGGTTTGGTATTAGGTTCAGCCTGGACAGGATGTTGTCCCTTATATTTCAAGTCACTTTCTTTACTGTTATTGGTATTTCGGTTAATATATTGTTTTGGAATCACCACCTTGACTTTGACGATTTGAAGAATATTTTCATGATGAATGACAATTTGTGGTTTCCAAAGTCTTATTTGTTGCTTTATATCTTTAGCCCAGTCCTGAATGCTTTTTGTGTAAAAGCCACCGCTCGGCAATTCAGGTTTGTTTTGGTTGCCATGATTGTATTTCAGATGCTTTATGGTTGGATGACAAGTGGTGTCGGCTGGTATATGGGTGGTTATAGTACTATCTTTTTCATCGAATTGTACCTTCTTGCACATTATGTCAGGCATTATGTTGATTACTCCCGGTATTCTGCCCTCTCGCTCTTGGGGCTGTTTTTTGCCGGTGCGTCCTTTATGTCCTCCGTATGGATTTTTCTAACACTGAAAGGTTTTGATGTGACTCGTTTTTTCAATGTCTATACCCAACCATTTGCTGTTTTTGGCGCTTTGGCCCTTCTGATGTTGTTTTCAAAGTGCAATTTCAGAAGCAAGGCAATCAACTATGTCGCAGCATCTTGTTTCAGTGTCTATCTTTTTCATTGCGCCCCGGGCATGTTGCAGCATTTCACGGACATCGTTTCCCGTTTACATGAGAATTATGGCTTGTCCTTATTCCCGATCCTGACTCTTTCATTGATCATGGCTGTATATGCCATATCCATCTTGTTGGATCAAGTACGAATCTTGTTTTGGCGGATGATCCAGCGATGGCCCTTATTCGTAAAATTTGTAGATAAATGGCAAATTTATTTATAGTATTCACTCCTTTTCAGCTGTTTATCGCACAGCAACTGGTCAGTCAGGAAAAACTGACGGATTGTATTCTCATAGAGGCTTACGTTGAAGGCAATCCTCATTTCCTCGAAATCTATGATATGATGGAGATTGAGGGAATGTGGAGAAGGAAGATCGTAATTCCTGAGTTTGCGCAGTGGGATGGGTTGCGTACAACTTCTATTATGGATGAAGTGAGAACCTACAAGATGTATAGAAGAATTTGGAACTTGATACAGTCTGAAAACATAGGGACCATTTACCTTGGTGAAATGCAGAATAATGCAATGCGCTTTACTGATATAGTTTTTCATCACAAAGGCATCAAAATCGTGTTCTTTGAGGAGGGTACGGCACATTACATCCAAAGGGCTTATCCCAAAGAGGACTGGTGGATGAAAGTCAAGGAATTTGTCCGTGACTTGGTGGAGTATTTGCCTTTATATCATGTGAGGTTTGCCAAATGGCGATACGTTCTATGCCGCCCAATGGAAGATGGGCTTCCCATGGATGCTCGTTTTTCGGTCATTCCCGGTTATTATGACAAGCCCTTTGACAGACGCTTGCATCCGACATTGCTTGTATCGGCAAAACTTGACGCCTATATGTCTGGAGAGGTGAATGTCGGTGATAACAAGCGCGTCATGTTCATGACCGACCCACTGGGCGAAGTCATCGGCAAAGACTTTATGTATTGTTATTTCGATACTGTGAGGGAATGTTTCGAAGAAATAGGCAAAGATGCCAAGGTTTACATCAAGTATCATCCGCGCGACCCCAAAGAGTCGAGGGACAAGGTGCTGGAATTGGCCCGGGAATGTGGGTTGGACTTTAAGGTGTTAAGCGGGAAAGTGAATATCCCCGCTGAATATTTCCTTCAGAAATACACCTTTGACTCTATCTATGTATTTAACGCAAGTACTTATTTTTACAATGGCCGCCTGTTTCCTCAGAGCAATTTCGTTAAGTTGTTGCCATCATTGTATGAAAAGGTGAAGAGTGCCGGACTGCGAGACAGCAAGTTAAGATGGTTTGAATCTTTCATAAATAAAAATTAGTATGAATCCTATTAGTTTAAAGAAATCCATACGTCTGAAGATTGACAGGCTTCTCAGAGTAGACCGAAGAGGTGAGTACGGATTGATGGCCGCGAGCGCGTATTTGTCACCGGACACCGTATTGTTTAGTAAAAAGAACTTGTATATGGAAGAAAACACAAGTATTCCGGGGGGGGGGCATGATTCTTAATCCCCGGTCTAAGTTTATTATGAAGAAAGGTAGTTTCTCTTCCTATAACCTTTGTGTATGTCCGGGTAATCATGCTGCAGTGAAGGGCGTTTGGAAGCACGATGTGACTGATGCGATGAAAGACGAAATGTTTCCGGATCACCGCTTTGACAAGGACATTATTGTGGAAGAAGATGTCTGGCTTGGCATTAATGTCACACTGCTTAATGGCGCTCATGTTGGCAGAGGCTGTGTCGTAGGGGCAGGGTGTGTGTTGTCTGGCTCTATTCCTCCATATTCGGTGATAGTCGGGAATCCATGGCGTATCGCAAAATTTGTTTTTAGCCCGGAGGAAATTGTTGAGCATGAAGCAAAGTTGTACCCCGAGGATGAGCGCATACCATTGGAGCAACTTCAGGATAATTATGAGAAATGGCTGAAATCCCAGGGATAGATATATGAAGAAAAAAATACTTTTTATTATACCGGAATATTCTCATGGGGGCACTAATAAGTCACTTGAGAATCTCCTGCATTTTTTAGACAAAGAAAAATACGAAATAAATATTTATTGCCTTTATGAAGATGGGGAGGAATATTATAAGAAAAAATTTGAGCCATATATAATAAAAAAAAGTCGTATTTATTATTTGTTACACGATAATGTTGTAACAAGAAAAATAATTGGGGCATATAACAGAATATCTGGACGAGACATTATGGTGTGGGTGAATAAACGTGAAGTAAAGCTTCTTCAAGACAATAATAATTATGATTATGTAGTAGCTTTCCAAGAAGGTTCTGCAACGATGTTTACATCACTTTTCTCTACAAATATTAATAAAATAGCATGGATACATTGGTTTTATGGCACATCCATTATTAACAATTATGATGTTGACAACGATTTTATTACATATTCAAATTTTGAAAAGATAGTTTGTGTATCTGATAAAGCAGCAGATGCATTTGTTGATAAAATACCAAAATTAAGAAAAAGAGTAGATTCAATATATAATTTATTGGATACAAAATATATTATATCCCAAAGTTATATTCCGATTAATGATAGATGTTTTGTTAGAAAGAAATTTACTATTGTTTCAATTGGACGGATTGCGTGGGGTAAACAACTACATCTTATTCCTAAAATACTTTCAGAAACACTCAAAAAAACAACTCAAAAGGATATAGTATGGTATATTATAGGTGAGGGGTTAAATGCTAAGAAGGCTCTTGATGATAATTTGAAAAAATATGGAATGGAAAATCATGTTAAGCATATCGGTGAGCGAAATAACCCTTATAATTATATTGCACAATCTGATTTGTTAGTGTGTCCATCTGCATCTGAGAGCTTTTCTTATGTTATAAACGAAGCCAAAATCCTTCATATCCCTGTTTTATCAAATGATTTTCCAGTTGCTAAAGAAATGATAGATGAACGATGTGGTTTTATTTGTCCAATTGAGGAAATGGGCACATTATTAGCAAAAATTATCGATAATAAAGATGGAATATATACAAAGGTTATAGAAGATATAAAAGTTTTTGAATATGATAATTCGTCAATAGTAAAAAAAATAGAAAATCTATTTAATGTTAATGTTCATTAAACAATATGTTACGCGAGTTCAGGTTAAGAAAGTCTCTATAAAAGTTGCTAATCTCGTTAGTTTTTTGCAACTTTATAGTTGTAAATCAATAACTTACAAAACAACTAAGCGATGATTACCAAGGACAAAGTTTTTCACTTCGTTCAAGGAAACTCCGGAATTTTTCTGTATTATTGATGAGTTTGACAAGAATTTGAATGTTGAACTGAGTAAAAACCTATGTTTACCTTCCTATAATAGCAATGGAAAACGTTTTAGGAATCGCAAGGGAAGGCTTTCCGAGAGTGAAATCATGACCATCCTTGTATGCTATCATTTCGGTACATATCGTAATTTCAAGGAGTATTACCGGAACTGTATCTGTGGCCGGTTCAGGCGTGAATTCCCTGCAGCCGTCTCCTATAATCGTTTTGTGGAACTCATGCCCCGTGTATTCTTTAAGATGATGTTGTTCATGAAACTCTATGTCTTCGGCAAATGTACAGGTATAACGTTCGTTGACAGTACGATGATTCCGGTATGTCACAATGTAAGACGATACTTTAACAAGGTCTTTGCAGGGTTCGCCAAGAGTGGAAAGGGTACCATGGGTTGGTGTCATGGATTCAAACTGCATCTGCTTTGCAATGATTCCGGTGAAGTGATAACGTCCTGTCTTACAGGAGCAAACGTATATGACAGGGATAGTAGAGTGTGGACGGTATTTGCAAAGGTTCTCTACGGAAAGGTTTTTGCTGACAGAGGATACATCAAACAGGAACTCTTTGAGAATCTCTTCAGTCAAGGTATTCAACTCGTTCATGGACTTAAAGCAAGAATGAAGAATAAACTTATGCCTATATGGGACAAGATTATGCTAAGAAAAAGATATATTATCGAATGCATTAATGAACTGCTCAAGAATAAAGCCAACCTTGTACATTCACGACACCGTTCCATACATAACTTTATCATGAATTTATGTTCTGCACTTACGGCATATTGTTTTTTGAGAATAAGCCGGAAGCAATGCCTGTATATGTAGAAAAATCAAGGCAGTTGGAACTCTTTTCATGATAAACTTATCCCGAACTCGCGTATATGTTTGGTGTATAGGTTATATTTATTACTTTTTTGATTTGCAAATATTGTTTTCATTAATATATCAAATAGTGTTAATATGAAATTTGTAGGTATTTGGGTCTATAACGTTTCATGTGGGTAATCGAGTTTTAATCCACCTGTTACGAAGTAGACCATATACTTAAAGTTTTCTGTATTGACAAATCCTCTTGC
>QWCB01001572.1_pt1 | contig 21577 bp, 22 predicted proteins | sample 1972511 | NCBI WGS metagenome assembly QWCB01 (sample SAMN09866719, study PRJNA288562) | Human gut metagenome isolate term5_stool, whole genome shotgun sequencing... | isolation source: gut | host: Homo sapiens | place: USA: California | reverse complement strand
TGGAAATAATTAAGATCGTACAAAGAGAAAAATAAAGATCCTCACTCAGCCCTCCACATATGCGGAAGATGGAAAGGATCTTTTACGATTTAATTATACAGAAAAGATATAGAGATGTCCAGAGCCATTAAGCAGTAGGCAAACGCCCGCTGCTTTTTTATTGGAAGGAATCCCACGTCCAAGCCTTATGACGTAAAACTGCGGGGAGTCGGGAAGGTGACTATAACTTTGAGAAACAAGGAGGCAGAAATGGCTGAGAAAACAAAACAAGTGGAAAAACAGGAAGAGCCGATGCTGGCGGAAGACGAGCAACAAGAGACGACGAAGGCAACCGGAGAAAAGAAAGAAGCCGACGGGAAGTACACCGACGAGCAGGTGAATGAAATCATCAATCGCAAGTTTGCCGAGTGGTCAAGCAAGAAAGAAAAGGAGCTCGACGAGGCAAAGAAGCTCGCGCAGATGGATGAGCGCCAAAAGGCGGAGTATGAACGTGATGTCTTGAAGCGGGAATTGTCCGAGCTAAAGAAAGAAAACACGCGGGCAAAGATGGCGAAGACAGCACGAGCAATGCTATCGGAAAAGAACATCGCTATCGGCGACGATCTGGTGTCCATCCTGATCACGGAAGAGGCGGAATCCACGAAAGCGAATGTCGATCAGTTTTCCTCTTTGTTTCAGGATGCGGTGGAAAAAGCAGTGACGGAGCGACTCAAAAGCAAAACGCCCAAAAACTACGTCTCTGTTCGACTGTTAAAAACCTGTGGATTTTTTGGATTTCGGAAACTTGGATTAAAATGATCTTCATCTTTTTGATATTAAGACCATTTACGAGAGGTAAGCAGAGGGACGTAACTAGAAAAGAGGAACTAATTAAGATGCGCTCATTGTTCTAGTCAGCGAGGTTTACCGGTCTTTTTAGTGTTCGGCTTATGCTTGTAGGACGAATTTCGGAGTTGATTATGGTAGTACTGACTAACATTGCTTATTTCGATAGGAGACCGTGCTTGCAAAGGTGAGTATTTGTCTTTATAAGATGAGCAAGAAAAGGGCAAAGAAGGAAGCGAATAAAAACACTATAGCATAGAGATTAGGCATATCTATGTGGGCTTATGGAAGAAATACGTCTTAAAAAACAATTACGTATAGACAGGAATATTTACATCTTGACACGGATGATAGAATGATAGAAAGATGATCCGCTTTAGCTGGAAAGGAAGTAGTCATGAATCAAATTCCTCAACTAGTAGATGCGTCACTGTGTAATAAAATAGTTGAGATAGAAAATATGACTTTATCAGACGTTGTTGCTATCAATGGTCCTATAAATGACGAATTGTTAGAATTTATAATCGATCTAATTGAAAAGAAAGGAAAGAAGAAAAGAACTTTAACTGTTCTTCTTACAACAAACGGTGGTTCGGCTGAGGTGGCAGAGCGTATAGTCTTTGTTTTTAGGCGCCATTATCAAGAGGTGAATTTTTATATTCCTGATCATGCTTATAGTGCCGGGACAATTCTATCTATGAGCGGAGATGAAATATTTATGGACTATCATTCTGTTCTTGGTTCGATTGATCCTCAAGTGCAGAATAGAGAAGGAAAATTTGTGCCGGCATTGGGGTATCTTGACAAAATACAAGAGTTAATTTCTTTGGCTCGTAAGGGATTAATTTCTGAAGCAGAGTTTTTGATATTAAAAGACTTTGATTTAGCAGAATTAAAGGCATATGAACAGGCAAGGGATTTAACTATAGACTTGCTAAAAGAATGGCTTGTCAAGTACAAGTTCAAAAACTGGACTGAACGGGAGACGAGCCATACACCGGTTAGTGAGCAGGATAAAATTAATCGGGCTGAGGAAATAGCCATGAAACTGAGCAATAACAATAAGTGGCATTCTCACGGTCGACCACTGAACATTGAAAAATTAAAAGAAATTGGCCTGCAAATTATAGATTTAGAAGTTTTTAATAAGCGGCTGCATACCGCAATTAGAGATTTTCACAACCTAATGTTGGAACAAATGAAAGCAACAAATACATTTGCTCAGGTATTAACTAGAGAGGTGTTACAATGAGTAGCCAAGTTCGAAAAGTCATGCAAATTAAGAAGAAACAGAAAAAAAGACAAGGCGGAATTATTAAGAATGCATATCCGCTAAATATTGATAAGCCAAGAGGGTATCAGCTTAATTCAGCGGATAATGTAAAAGAGTTGGAAAGCCATGCAGATTTGTATTCCTTTCGATCAGAAACAAGGATGAATAATATTCCGAATTAGGGTATAATGTTCTCATGAGAGGAGGTGCAACGAATGAAAATGTCCTATGCTGAAAAGACGGTTGATGTTGCGCTTCAGATTATTTCTCAAGCGGCAAAAGACATCAAAACGTATAGTTACAAAAATGAGAAATTTTCCTCAGACGACTTTGGTAATAAACAGCGCCGCATCCATAGTACTATTCAATCCGGCCGTTCTCGTATGTTTCATACCAAGAAATCGGGAAAATGACCTTTGTTTTGTTATCAACACCAATTAGATTGAAGAGATTCTCTTGTATTGAGTCGATATTCTCTTTCAACTTAGACAGAAGGGCAAGATCTTTATCAAAAGAATTTAATTTATTTAAAGGCCCAACTACCTTTCCTATTAGTGTGGTTGGGTTTTTAAATTTATATGGAATGAGATTGTGGTTATCTCTAAGAAATTTTTCTTCTATTAGTGCAAGGTACTCGTCCCCCAAAAGTAAAATGTTTGACGGCATCATCCTCAGTAATAAACGCATCAATCGTTTATACTCCTTTAATCCTTTTTTTATATATCGCCTTTTTGATTTTCCTGACGGCTTAATTACTTGTTGAATTACATTTTCAAAATTTTCATCAATTATGTCAGAATAATAAGAAAGATTGATCATTTTGATGTTACCGTGGATTTTAACAAAATCGCCGCTTTCTTTTTGACCCGACGGAAAAACGTGCTCTAAAAAATGGTCAAAAATATTGTCATCCATTTTCTGATTGATAATTTCTGTGTAAGATTCAGATATATTTTTTGTTTCCATGGATGAAATGGAATCTCCTGATGTCATCCCTTCAATAGCGATGATAGGGGGAATGCCAATAGCCCCCTTTAATGTTGATGGCTCTTTTGCCATAGAATGGGATAGACCGGATGAATCAACATTTCCTGCCTCTTTTGACCGAAGAACAGGCAGACCATCTTCAAGTTGCGCTATGAAGGAATGAATAAACGATGCATTGTAGTATATGAATTGTTTCATTTTTCTCCTCCCATCTTCGCTTGAAGGTTCGGCTTTTTTTGCATTTATACCCATTTAGGGGACAACTCTATTTCTAAATCTATTCGGGTCATGTAAAAATAACAAGTTAGCTACAGATATCTCTATCAGGATCTAAAGATCTATCCATGGTAGAATAGGCGACTCTGTCGCGTTCATCAAAACCGAGATTTACACTCCTATCAGATTGCCTTAATCCCTATTTAAGACGGAGAAAGAAAGACTCAGATGTGCGTGCTGTTACTCCTAAAAACGTAGATTTTCTATTACCTCTAATATGCGTCTTCTTTCTTCTTCATCTTTGATACTTTCTGCTTCCTTTTGGATGGTATCCAAGAGTTGTTTTACTCTGTTTTTGAATTCTTCGTTAGACATAACATATATCCTTTCTATTATTAACTGGTGCTCTTATTTTAATTCAATACGACCACGATGCTTTTGTCAATCTTTTTTATCTGACGTTTCAATAGTAAAGCTTTTTGGTGATTTCGTTCTTTGTGCCTAATAACCTCTGTTTTAGAGAATAAAAAAGAAAAGAATAATAAATAACCTGTTTAGAAAATCCTTTTCCAGGGTACTATAGGAATACCAGAAGAGAAGGAGGTGAGACCCTTGGACACAGAACACTCTTTCTTGAGGGAATCACCGGACTCCCTCAAGACATCGACAAACGATTCAAACGCATTGTAGGGCAGATAGACCTTCGGGTTCGGCGTGAGACGGACTTTCCGTCACCGAGATGCGTGCTTGGAAAAGAAAACGGTAGACAATGAGGAATGGGTTGGTCGCGTATGGCGTAGCTCAGGCAGAGGCCTGTTGAGATAGAATTTCACTGGTTGTTCCTCGTCAAACGGGTTCTTTACAAGAGAATCGTAACAAAAGAATAGTTGGTGGGCGTCTTCCGTCGGAGAAGACGCCCTTGTTTTTGCTTTTGTTTTACGTCGTTGTCTTGTTTACGGCAACCTGCACGGCATCCGACAAAGAATAGGACGGCAGGCTTTTATCCACAAGGAGGAAAAATGAAAAATCCGATTGTAACGTTTACTTTGCCACAAGGGACAATTGAAGCGGAACTGTATCCGGAAATTGCCCCTAATACGGTCAACAACTTTATTTCCTTGGTGCAAAAGGGCTTCTATGACGGGCTTATTTTTCACCGCGTCATTCCGCAATTTATGATTCAGGGCGGCGATCCGGAAGGCACGGGAATGGGTGGTCCGGGATACGCCATTGCCGGCGAATTTAGCCATAACGGATTCTCCAATGCACTAAAACACGAAGCCGGTGTGCTTTCCATGGCGCGCAGCATGGATCCCGATTCGGCAGGCAGTCAGTTTTTTATTATGCACAAGGCGGCTCCGCACTTGGATGGGGAGTATGCCGCATTTGGAAAAGTGACCAAAGGCATGGATGTTGTTGATGCCATTGCGACCGTAAAGACCGGTTGGGGCGACCGTCCAAAAGAGGATGTGGTCATGACCAAAGTGACCGTGGAAACGTTCGGAGAAAAGTATTCGGAGCCGGAGAAACAATAGCGAAGTATTGTGCCATGCGTTTCTTCGCCTGCTTTAACAGCTGCTCATAGGGCTTTATCGTAGGAGGACCGCAATTTTAACGAAAAAGAAAGCCGCCTGAAAAATGATTTCAGGCGGCTTTTTCTAAGCCGGCAAAAGGACTTGAACCCTCAACCCTCTGATTACGATTCAGATGCTCTACCGATTGAGCTATGCCGGCACAAATTACCCGACCATTATAGCAAGCCGACAAAGAAGATGCAAGAGAGGTCACAAAAAATCTACGTAGTTTATAGCGAATCGACCGTGGGATACCGCTCTACATCAAAGGTGTTGAATTCATCGAGATTTCCTGCTTCGTAGCCTTTCTTATACCACCGGGCACGCTGCTTGCTGCTGCCGTGGGTGAAGGATTCCGGCGTGACGTGCCCTTGGATGCGTTTTTGAATGGCGTCATCGCCGATGGACCAAGCACTTTGGATGGCGGCATCCAGATCGCCCTGTTCAAGAAAACCTTCTTCCTGCTGATGCCGAGCCACTACACCTGCGAGATAATCTGCCATCAGCTCGAGGCGAACAGTGAGGGCGTTGCGTTCCTTTTCGTTCGCCCTTTCACGAAGTCGATTGACTTCCTCTAAAATGCCAAGTTCATTCTGTACGTGATGCCCGATTTCGTGGGAAATGACGTAACTTAAGATGAACTCGTTTTTTTCTGCTCCAAATTCATCGACCAACATATCATAGAACGAAAGATCCATATAAACGCTTCGGTCTCGACCGCAATAGAAGGGACCGGTGCCTGAATCGGCAATGCCACAGCCGGTTTTAATCTTTTGCTGGAAAATAACCATTTCTGCTTCGCGATAGTCCTGTTTCTCTTTTTTTAGCAAGGCGTGCCAGGTATCTTCCGTGTCCTTCAGTGCAACCGATGAAAATTGGTACAGTTCTTTCTCTTGGCGTGACAGCTGCAAAGGCTCCTGTCGCACAGAACCGGTGGTCATTCCGTTGCTGCCAAGTCCGACATTGAGTGCGGCTAACGGGTTTCCCGTCAAGAGAAACACGAGGAGAGCAAGAAGCAGACTTCCACCGCCGATGAGTTTTCCCGTCCCTCTTCCACCGCTGCGAACATTGCTGCTGCCCTGTCGATCTCTCCACTTCATCATGTTCTCCTTTCGCCGATACCCTGTGGGCTGAATACGAAATACCACCGATAGCATTCGTTTATTTATTTCTATTATGCCCATTTCGCCGTCAACCTGCAAAAAAGACAATTCATTTTGTCCGGTTTCTCTAAAACGAAGGGGATTCGCTATGGTATTATAGGACAAGATAAGGAGGGGACATGATTCGACTTTTTTGTTCGGACTTTGATGGAACCTTGTCACCCAGTACGACGATTTCGCCGGAGAATGTCCTGGCGATTCGACAATTACAGGATGCCGGTGTGGTGTTTGCTTTGGTCAGCGGACGTCCCAAGGCGAATGCGCAAAAAATTCTTGCGCGCGCCGGACTCACCATCCCGATGGTTACCTCTAATGGCAGTGTCGTTACGCTTGCCAATGGGCGAGATGTATTCAATAAAGGAATTGCCCTGGATGCCATCGAGGATATTCTGGAGGCAGCGAACAGACGAAAGAGCTTCTATATCGCTTATGAACAGGATAGATGTTTTTTGCCGCCTTGGGTGCCTTTTCTTGGGATGAAGAGCATGACGCGATTGGTACAGAAGAAAACCGGTATTTTGCCCGAACGTTTGTGTAAGGACGATCTCGCCGGATGGACAGTGACGAAATTCAATTATTATCCATTGGGCAAGCCTAACGAGGAAGATTGGCTACGCTGGCAGAACGATGAGCGCGTTTATGTGACGACGTCATCCCCTCATAAATTAGAATTATCTGCTTCCGGTGTGTCAAAAGGAAATGCAGTTCGTATACTTGCTCAAGAATTGGGCATCCGTTCCGATGAAGTTGCTGCGATTGGCGATTATCTGAACGATTGCGATATGCTGAAGGCCGCCGCGTTGCGTTTTGCGGTTGCCAATGCGAGAGCGGAATTAAAAGCCATTGCCGACCACGTGGTTTCGTCTGCAAAGGAAAACGGCGTAGCAGAAGCGATTCATTATGTTCTTGCCCATCAGCGTTAGGATACTGTAGAGTAATGCAATTTCAGGAAAGAAGAAAAGCCGTTCGTATGGCGACTTTGGAAAGACAACGAGGAAAAGGAGAAGGCATGAACGAGGAAAAAAAGTTTTCCGCGACGACAGCAAATAAAGAGCAGGTCGTGATGCGCTATTGTGCAACCGGAAAAGATCCCAGTTATTCCAATGCTTTTGCAGCAGGACTGGACTTGCCGCTGATGAATGAGGAAGGGCTGACGCTTGGTTCGGGAGAACACGGGGTGGCGCATACCGGCATATCTGTCGAGTTGCCGGAAGGCACTTTTGGGCTGGTTGCCATTCGATCTGGCTTGGGCATGAAAGGACTTGTCCTCTCCAATGGGATAGGCGTGATTGATGAAGATTATCGTGGAGAAATTCGCATTCCTCTGTTTTACCATGGCGAAGGAACGCTTACTCTCGCCAAAGGGGAGCGCGTTGCGCAGATGATTGTGGTGCCCTATCTCCAGCCCACCTTACAGAAAACGGAGACGCTAAGTCAGACGGATCGAGGAAAAGACGGCTTTGGCTCAAGTGGTCGATTTTAATAACGTTCCTCTTTTCTGAGGAAGATGGCGGACACATGGTACATGAGTATTGTGCGTAGCGGACAATAGAGAGCGATCGCTATGGACAAGGAGGAGAAGCGTGCGTGTCGATAAATTTTTGAAAAACTCGCGTTTGATAAAACGGAGAACGGTCGCTAAAGAAGCGGCGGACGGCGGACGTATTGCCATCAACGGGCGAACAGCAAAAGCCGGAACGGAAGTTGTTGCAGGGGATCGAATGCGAATTGCCTTTGGCAATAAAACCATGGAAATTGAAGTGTTGGCTGTGCCGGAAACGGTGCGTAAGGAACAGGCGCAGGAGATGTATCGCGTGATAGGAGAAGACGAATGACGCAATTCAAATCGATTTTGCCAAAGACGGATCCGTCCGGTCAAAGCGGTTCGGGAAGATCGTCGAAAGAAGGAGATTCTGGCGTAAAAAATAGGCGAGAGGAGGGGCAGAGAGCTGAACGGCGAAGAGAAGACCGCGCTGTACGGCAGTCGCGCCGAAGCAGCACCCCAGCCGTTGAGACCGACACCATGCGTGTACATAAAAAACGTTCCCCCATAAACCGCTCCAGTTTGGGTGTTTTTGCGCTTTTGGGCGTACTGCTCCTGATTCTCATCCCTACGGCGTTAACCCTGAGGAGCACATCGAAACAGCTTACCGAGACGAAAGCGATGCAGTCTTCTTTGGAGATGCAGCGTGAAGAGTTACAGACTTCCGTAAATGATTTGAAGAGTCAGCTGGATATTGTAAACACCGATCAATTCATCGAAAAATATGCCCATGAAAAGTTAGGTATGCTGCGTCCCAATGAGATTCTGATGGATATGGGAGATGGCAAAGTTAAGATTAATGAAGAGGCGTTGGCAAAATATAATGCTGCGCAGGCACAAAAGGCATCCTCGGCATCCTCTTCTGCGCCGGTAGTCGAGTCCGAATCCGGCGAACAGAATGCGTCGGGCGAGGGGGACGGTGCGACAACACCACCGGTGGAACAGAGCCCGGCAGAGTCAACCGGTACGAATAATGGACAATAATACGAAGAAAGCGCCGGTACTTTCGCAGGAAGTGCTGGCGCTGTTACACGTTCCACGGCGCATCTATGTTGCGGTGTCCGGTGGTGCAGATTCTATGGCGATGGTTTCTCTTTTGGAGGAAGCACGCAGGAATTTGGCTATTTCCACACGCCCGACTATTCTGCACGTTCATCATGGTTTGCGTGGAAAAGAGGCGGATGAGGATGAGCGTTTCGTAGAGGCTTGGGCGAAAGAGCAGGCATGGCGTTTTCGTACGACACACGTCGATGCTACGAAGATTGCCCTAAAAACCGGAAAGTCGATAGAAACTGCCGCGCGTGATGTGCGGTATGCTTTTTTTGCTCGCGTTCTTGCAGAAGAAGACGTAAAGGAGGAGGCGAAGCCCCTTCTCTTTGTCGGGCATCATCAGCAGGATCAGGCGGAGACCATCTTATTTCATATTCTTCGCGGATGCGGAACGGATGGACTTGGCGGCATGACGGAGATAGAAGAACGATCGAACTTCATTTTGGTTCGCCCGCTGTTATCGGCTATAAAAGAGCAGATTTTGCACTATCATGCCGATCATCATTCTTCTTGGCGAGAAGATTCGACAAATCGCGAGATGGATGCCACCCGTAACCGTTTGCGCGGCGTGCTTTTTCCTGCCATTCGCAAAGAGGTGAACCCCGCAGTGGACGATGCGCTGGTGCGATTGGGAGAGATTGCCCGTGAAGAAAGCCACTATCTGAATAACACAGCAGCCGCTTTGTTTCCAACGATTTCGACAATTGGGGAAGAGCGTGAACCTTTTTCGGCTTCTACGCTTGCGCGAAATGCCTGTTTTCTTCATAGCATCGCTCTTTTTCGAAGCGAATTTCTTGCCCAACCTCTTGCGATGCAAAGACGTCTGATCCGTTATTGGACGGCAACACTTTCGGAGAGGGAACAAGGTGAAAAAGTCGTACTTTCCTTTGAGGAAGAAGAAGAGATTCGCCGTCATTTTCAACGCCCGAACGGTAAAATACTTGCACTTTATGGTATGATATTTTTAACTGATTTTGAGGGCGTACATGCATTATCTCTTGCACGCTTTCAGGATATAGAGGACGAAACACGTCAAGACATCACCCTTTCTATCAAAGAAAAAAAGCAGGAATGGGATTTGTTTTGGGGACGATGCGAGATGACGTTTTTTGCGAAGGTGGATTCGGATAGAGTATCCTCTTTGTCGTCTTTGCCTTCTGCCTCTTGCGCGATAGATGCAACCGAGCTTGATGCGTTGACATGGCGCTGTGCCAGACCGGGAGACATCTTTGTTTCCTTTGGAGGGGGCTCCAAGCCACTGCGCAAAATGTGGAATGCTTGGCATGTTCCTGTGCCTTTGCGAAAGATTTGGCCAGTTGTTACCGATGGCAAAGATATTTTATGGGCATTCGGTCTGGGAAGAAGCGCAAAACGCCCTGTACAACCGGGGCGCGATATGGTGATGATGAATTGGAGAAGAAGATGAGTGGAGATAACTTACAACAATACGTTGATCGCATTCTGTTCACCGAAGAAGAAATTCAGCGCCGCGTTGCGGAAATTGGCAAGCAGATTACGGCGGATTATGCGAATCGAAATGCGGATTTACTGGTCATCGGTATCCTTAAAGGCGCGTCTGTTTTTATGGCAGATTTGTTGAAACATATCGATCTCGATGTGGAGATTGACTTCATGTCCGTATCCAGCTACGGTGCCGGTACGGTTTCCAGTGGTGATGTGCGTATTATAAAGGACTTGGAACAGCCTATTATGGGAAAAGATGTACTCATCGTCGAAGACATTGTAGACACTGGATACACCTTAAAATATTTGGTTGAAAATTTACTGGCGCGGGGTGCGCATAGTGTGAAGATTGCCTGTATGCTGGACAAGGCGGAACGCCGTGTGACAGAAATTCAGGGCGATTATGTCGGTTTTCCGATTCCGGATGAGTACGTCATTGGATATGGCATGGACTTTAATCAGAAACTGCGCAACTTGCCATTTATCGGGACGCTTAATCCCATTTACTATCGCCAGTAGGGAAGGACGAAGGAATGAATAAAAAGACACCCAATCGAAATAACATGGGAATGTTGGTGAGTTATCTACTCCCTTTGCTCATGATTGCCCTCATCTTTATGTTCTTTAACGGAAATAAGATGGCAAAGAATTCTATGACGCACAACACCCTGATCACCCAGTTAGACAAGGGAAATGTGAAGAGTCTTGTCTACCAAGGGGAAAAGTTACGCGGGGTATTGAATGACAAAGAAAAAACGCCGTTTGAAGTGATTATTCCGCAGGAATATTTTTCTACGTTTTATCAAGAACATATACGTCCGCAAGTGCAGAAGGGAACATTGGAAATGGTCTTCCAGGCGGTTCCGGAGCCCAATCCGTTCCTAACTATGCTGCCGGATATCTTGTTCTTGGGTCTTCTCGGCTTTATGCTGTATAACTTCTTCAAGCGCACGGCAATGCAAAACAGCAGCATGAACAGTTTCGGCAAAAGCAAAGCCCAGATGCACAAGGATAAGGGAGAAAAAGTGTCCTTTCAGGATGTAGCTGGTTTACAGGAAGAAAAGGAAGAACTTTCCGAGATTGTTGATTTTCTTAAAAATCCGCGAAAATTCATTGATTTAGGCGCACGAATCCCGAAGGGCGTTTTACTTGTGGGCCCACCGGGAACGGGGAAGACCTATCTTTCTAAAGCAGTAGCAGGGGAAGCCGGTGTACCGTTTTTCTCCATTTCCGGTTCGGATTTTGTCGAGATGTTTGTTGGGGTCGGGGCTTCTCGCGTTCGTGATTTATTTACGGAAGGCAAAAAAAATGCGCCCTGCATCATCTTCGTGGATGAAATTGATGCAGTGGGTCGTCGCCGCGGAGCTGGTCTTGGCGGCGGAAACGACGAGCGTGAACAGACGCTCAATCAGCTGTTGGTTGAGATGGATGGCTTTGATAAGAATGAAGGCATCATCATCATGGCGGCAACGAACCGTCCCGATATTCTCGATCCGGCATTGCTTCGTCCGGGTCGTTTTGACCGACAAGTATTGGTCGGGATGCCGGATGCGAAGGCACGTGAAGCCATCTTAAAGGTGCATACGCGCAATAAGCCGGTTGCAGATGATATTGATTATCTTGCCTTGGCACGCCAGACGGCAGGGTTTACCCCCGCTGACCTTGAAAACATGGCGAATGAGGCAGCTCTTCTTACGGCAAGAGAGGGCAAATCCGTTATCGACATGAAGACATTCGTGGAAGCCTCGATCAAAGTGGTGGCGGGTCCCGAAAAGAAATCGCGAGAAGTGATTGAGAAAGAAAGAGTGTTAACGGCGTACCATGAAAGCGGTCATGCCATTGTTACGCGTGCTTTACCGGATACCGATAAGGTCAATATGATTACGATTGTTCCACGTGGTTATGCCGGTGGATTCACCTCCTTTTTGCCGGAGGATGACCGCCAATTCATGTCCCGTCAGCAGATGTTGACCGAAATCATCACCTTTTTGGGTGGCCGTGCAGCCGAAGCGTTGGTTCTTCATGACGTATCTACCGGTGCGTCCAACGATATTGAGCGTGCAACGAAGATGGCGCGCAACATGATTGTGAAGTATGGCATGAGTGCGAAACTGGGTCCGGTAGCGTACGAAGAAGGCAAGGACAATGTCTTCTTAGGCAATGATTTAGGACAAATTCGCTCGTATTCCGAAGAAACGGCGCAGGCCATCGATGAAGAAGTACGCAGTATCATGCGTGACGCTTTAGAGAGAGCCATGTCCATATTGCGCCGTAACCGAGAAATGTTGGATCAGTTGGCGAATACGTTGTTGGAAAAAGAAACTATGCACGCCTCGGAATTTGAAGAGCTCTTTCAGACGTATGGGGTGATGGCACAGGAAAACGAAGGAGTGAACGCATGAGTTCAGAAGCGGCAAGCAAAGCACAACAGGCGAAAGCGTCATTGCCGGGAATTAACATTGCCGGGATAAATGTGACTTTTATCGATGTCCTTTATCTGGGAATGCTTATTTTCCTGCTGTACCAGGTATTTCGTTCCCTCAAAATGGAACGGAAATTGAAGGAACCAAAATACTCTTTTTCGACGCGCCCCAAGTCCATCAATATGGTATTGATGTCCATCATTTTTATTTTCGGCGTGATGACGATTGTCAATCAAAAAGAATATGCCCGTGGACTCATGATGATTTTTTTAGGCATTACGTTCTACTTTTCCTCCCAAAACAAGGTGATTGTTTCACAGGAAGGCCTTTTTGCCGATAATAAATTCATTCGTTGGCAAGAGTTGCGTAAATGGGCTTGGGATACCAAGACAGGTAATTTGGTGATTATCACAAAAGAGTTTGGCAAAAACGAGATGCGCCAGGTTTTGCAGATTGGTCGTCCGCATATGGCAGAGATTAACGAACGCATTCGGGAATTCAAACTGGGGAAGAAATCCGCACTATTTGAAGAAAATAAAATAGCCGAACCCATCAACGGGGAAGAGCAGAAAGAACAGGAAAACGAACAAGGCGAAACGACGGAGTCGTAGGGGGAGAACATGGCAAAGTTTATTTTCGTGACCGGTGGTGTCGTTTCCGGTATCGGCAAGGGAATCAGCGCAGGAAGCGTAGGCAGATTGCTCAAAGACAACGGGTATTCGGTATTTATGCAGAAATTCGATCCCTATCTGAATGTTGATCCGGGCACGATGAGTCCGTATCAGCATGGTGAGGTGTTTGTTACCCGCGATGGTGGAGAAACGGATTTAGATTTGGGGCATTATGAACGCTTTATCGATGAAGAGTTGACCAAAAACTCCTCCGTAACCAGCGGGCGTATTTATTCCAATGTCATTCGCAAAGAGCGCGCAGGCGATTACGAAGGTAAAACGGTGCAGGTCATTCCCCACGTGACCAATGAAATTAAAGAAAAAGTGTATTCCGTGGCGGAAGAATCCGGTGCGGACTTCATCATTACGGAAATTGGTGGGACGGTAGGCGATATTGAATCGCAGCCGTTTATTGAAGCCATCCGTCAGATTCACTCCGAAAATTCAGAGGATGTCCTTTTCCTGCATACGGTACTGATCCCGACTATTCCGGGAACGGATGAATTAAAGACAAAGCCTGCACAGCATTCCTTTAAGGAATTGATGAGTTATGGGATTAAACCGGATGTCTTTATTCTTCGTGCCGATAAGCCCATTACCGAGGATGTGTACGACAAGATTTGCCTGTTCTGCGATTTGCCGCGCGAAGCGGTGGTGGAATCCAAAACGGTGGATCTCATCTACGAGGTACCACTGGTTTTCAAGGAGCAGGGTTTAGATCAATATATCCTTCGCCATTTTCACTTAAAGACACGCGAAGATCATACGGGCGATTGGGCTAAAATGTGTGCCACATTCAAAGCGGCAAAGCAGAAACTGAAGGTGGCACTAGTCGGCAAATATACGGCACTGAACGATTCATATCTCTCTGTCTTTGAAGCGGTGCGAGATGCCGGCTATCATTTAGGGGCAAAAGTGGATGTGCATTATGTTGACTCTGAGACCATCACCGAAAAAACAGCAAAGCGCATACTTTCTTCGTATGACGGCATTATCATTCCGGGGGCATTTGGCTCTCGCGGAACAGAAGGGATGGTCGAAACCGTACGCTATGTTCGCGAGAATACTGTGCCGTTTTTAGGCATCTGTATGGGAATGCAGATTTCCTGCATCGAAATTGCGCGCCATATTTTAGGCATTGACGATGCGTCTTCTTTAGAGTTTGATGCGGCTACGCCGAGTCCGGTGATTACCTTCCTGGATGGACAATCGGAAGAAATCGACCTTGGCGGTACCCTGCGTCTGGGCAATAATGACTGTGCTTTAACGGAAAATACGTTGGCATATCGTCTCTATGGACAGAAAAATATCGTCGAACGGCATCGCCATCGGTATGAATTCAACAACAAATACAAGGAACTGTTTGAGCAAAAAGCAGGAGTGGTCTTTAGCGGCATTCAACTTGCAAAGAACCTGATGGAAATTGTTGAGCTTCCTGCGCATCCGTATTTTATTGCCGTACAGTTTCATCCCGAATTCAAATCGCGGCCAAACGCACCGCATCCGCTTTTCACGGGGCTTGTGCGTGCGTGTATAGACCGAAAGAAAACAGCTTCTTCTGCGACAACCGCAGTAAAGTAGAAGGAGTAGCTGGGGCAAAGCCCTGAAATGACCGGCATCCTGTGTGAGCCGGATCGGAGGAAACATGAAAAACAAATTCTTTACCGGACAAAATTTAGCACGATTAGGCGTATTGATTGCGTTGATGCTCGTATTGAGTTCAACGCCTATCGGGTACGTTCTCATCGGACCTATTCAGGTCACGACCATGCACATTCCTGTGGTTCTGGGCGCCATCATTGGCGGTGTACCGTACGGCTTTATTCTTGGGTTGGCATTTGGACTCAATTCTATGCTTCGTGCGTTACAGGGATTATCCGGTCCGCTGTCGTTTGCGTTTGCTAATCCATTGATCAGTGTTGTGCCGCGCGTGCTTTTTGGCTTGATTGTCGGCTACCTTGCCACCGTTTGGCGCAACAAAAATGTGGTTATTCGTTACGCACTGCCGGCCGTGATTGGAACCGTCATGCACACGTTGTTGGTGATGGGTACGCTGTATCTTGTGTATGCTGCACGTGTGGCGGAAGTACGAAATATTACGGCTGAGGCGGTGCAAGCGATGGTGCTTTCGACGGTAGTGGCGAATGGTATTCCGGAGGCTATTTTAGCGGCGGTGGTTTCTACGCCAATCGCCCGTATATTGGAAAAACGAGAACATCATCAACCGCTTGGTGATGCGAAAGAGACGGAAACATCGACAAAAGCCTGATAGGAGGAACGCTCGTGGAGAAGGCGGAACAACCGAAGAATCGGTCGCTGCTTTTGGCTATTGATGCCGGTAACACCAATATCACGTTTGGTTTGTTTCATGGAGAAATCATCATCCATCAGTGGCGTATTCAATCGGACAGTGAAAAAACCTCCGATGAATACGGAATTGAATTGGAACAAATTCTACGCCACTTTCATTACACGCGAGAAATGATTTGCGCGGTCATCCTTTCCAGCGTTGTGCCGGAGCTGGTGCACCAGATGAGCGCCATGTCGGAGCGCTTTTTAGAGCTGACGCCGATGATCGTAGGCGAGGGAACCAAGACCGGTCTGCCGCTTCGCGTGGATAATCCGCGTGAGGTCGGTTCGGATCGCATTGCCGATGCGGTGGCAGGCTTCGCCCTGTACGGGGGACCGTTGATTATTATTGATATTGGCACGGCCATCACGCATGAGGTCGTCAATGAGCAAGGGGAATATATCGGCGGAACGATTTCGCCGGGCATTGGCATTGCCGCCGCGGCGCTGACCCGAGGCACTTCCAAGTTACCGCGTGTGGAACTCACACAGCCGGAAAAAATCATTGCCACCAATACCGTCAATGCCATGCAGGCAGGACTGGTACGCGGCTTTATTGGATTAATTGATGGCATTACAGAAGGCATTTTGGCGGAGTTGAAGGAGCAAACCGATAAAAAACCGCATGTGATTGCCACGGGTGGGTTTTCTACACTCCTTTCGCAGCATTCCAAATATGTTGACGGGGTAAAGCGGGATCTCAATTTGCTCGGTTTGCGTCTTATCTACTATCGTACAATGAAAGCACGGGCGAATGAGCGCCTTCGTGAAGAAAAGGATCACGAGATGTACAACGGGCAAAAAGGATAATCTATGTGCGAACAGAAAATACAACAAAAATACGCCCAGGAAACCGGCAGCCGTAAGCAGCCGGTTTCCGCTTTTGTATCGCTCGCACCTCTTGCCGGTGTCAGTGATCGCTGTTTTCGAGAAATATGCTTTCGCTATGGCTGTGGGGAAGCGACGACGGAAATGATCAGCGCTCAAGCGCTTCTCTTTGATAGCGCACGTACAGAGAAAATGCTCGAAAAAGGAAAAGAAGGCAAGCTTATCGTGCAGCTGTTTGGCAAGGAACCTTCCACTCTCGCACGTGTGATTCGAGAGCGTTTTAATGGGGATGATCGCTTTCAGGCGGTGGAACTGAATATGGGATGCCCTGCGCCTAAAATTGTCCATAATGGGGAAGGAAGCGCTTTGATGCGCGATCCAACGCTTGCCGGACATCTTTTCCATGCCATGGTGGAGACCTCCACAAAGCCGGTCTATGTCAAAATGCGTCTCGGTTGGGATGAACATTCCATAAACTTTTTGACCATTGCGCATATTGCCGAGGAGGAAGGAATTTCGCGTATAACGCTCCATGCGCGCACGAGGGAACAGATGTATTCGGGAAATGCCGACTGGGAAGCTATTGCCCATCTGAAAAATTCAGTAAACATACCGGTGGTTGGAAATGGTGATGTGACTACACCGGAGGAAGCGCAGGAAATGGAAAACGTAACAGGCTGCGACGGTATTGCCATTGGCAGAGGCGCCATGGGCAATCCATTTCTTTTTCGTCAGATACAGGCGTATCGTTCGACCGGCACTTATGCAAAGACCGACGTCAAAGAAGCCGTTTCTGTGCTATTAGCGCATTATGCGAGTGAAATTGCGTGCCGTGGTGAAGAACGTGCCATTTTAGAAATGCGTAAACTCATGGCGTGCTATCTTAGCGGCTTTTATGGGTCGGCAAAAACAAAATCCGCCATCATGACCATGACGGACATGACGGCGATACGTCGGGAATTGGAGCGATTTTCTGCGAACGCTTCTCTATTGCGCCCCTAAGGGCCGGAAAAATTCGTCCGGCAGACGAACGCGGAAGGTGGTTCCTTTGCCGACTTTACTTGTGACTTCAATGTGTCCGCCTAATTGCTGCACGATATTGCGTGTAATAGAAAGACCAAGTCCTTGTCCGCCGGCGGCACGATTACGAGAAGAATCTACCCGGTAAAAACGATCGAAAAGATGGGCGAGATTGTTTTGCGCGATGCCGACGCCATTGTCGGTCACGGTGAGAACTACATATTTTCGGTCCGCATTGAGTGCTACGCGAATCTGACCGCCTTCTTCAATCGCTTTAATGGCGTTCGAAAGCAAATTGCTAAGAATTTGGGAAAAGAGCCGTTCGTCGGTTTGCAGACTGATAGCCGGATCTATAGCGCGAACGAAAGCTCCGTTTTTCTGAACGATACGTGGCTCAAAACTGTCTATAACGCGCTCGGTAAGCGCTGAACAGTCAATAAAACGGATTTCTTCCGCAGCAACCAGCGATGCTTCGCGAAACGTATTTTTCAATCGTTCCACAAGAAGCGTAAGCTGTGTGATGTTCGCTTCAATCTGTTCCCAGTTTTTTTTGTCCGAAGGGATGATGCCATCTTTCATCGCTTCCACATGCAATTGCATATTGGTTAGCGGCGTGCGTAATTCGTGAGAAATATCCTGGGCATAGCTGCGCCTCGCGTCCTCCTGTTGCCGCAGAGAAGAAGCCAAGTATTGCATGTTTGCATTCAAACTCTGCAATTCATCAAAGGGAGAATCATCCAGTGTAATATCGAATTCATTTTGGCGAATGCGATCTGCGGCACTGCGCAAGGATTCAATCGGTTCGGTAATTTGCTTCGAAAAGAAATAACTGAAGACGATAGCAATGAGCCCAAAGACGACGATGCCAAGCATCGTTGAGTTAAGCGAACGACGCTGAAAATCATGCAAAGCGTTCCGAAGAGCCGGACTGCTGCGATCATACGTCACCAACATGGTACCGCGCTTTTCACCATGGCTATCCACTAATTGATATTGATCGACCTGAATGTCCGCTTCGGCGTTTTCGACGAGCCCCCGATAGTTAGCAAGTATTGTCGATTCCGTATCCATAATCGTAATGTTGATATTGGCATCACGGGCATAGAGCTGCAATTGCTCATTAGCTCCGTCTTTCGTGAGATCAAGCGATTCTGTGCGCGCAATAGTACCTATGTCGTTTACGATACGTTTTAATCGCGTTTCCTCTTCGTTTTCCAGATAATTAAAAAAGGAATCGGAATAGGCACGTTGCATACCGTAGGCAATGACCGCCATGGTGATAAAGACAATGATGATGATAGAAAGACTTAGACGGGTTCTAAGCTTCATCAAAGCCTCCGGCACGATAGCCTACGCCGTAAACCGTTTTAATGTATACCGGATTTTTGGGATCGGCTTCAATTTTCTGGCGAATATTCTTTATGTGCGTGTCAATAGCACGATCAAACGCTTCATAATCCATGCCGAATGTGACTTCGATAATTTCGTCGCGTGTATAGATCTTATTGGGATGCGTAAAGAGCGTCTGCACAATAAGAAATTCATTTTTGGTTAAATGGATTTCTTTTTCATTGACGAAGGTGCGCATAGATTCCGTATCCAAACGCAGTCGTCCATCCTTGGTCTGGAGAATGGTTCCCGATACTCTTTCAGGAAGACGTCGAAAAATGGCATGAACCCGCTCCACCAGTTCGCGCGCTGAAAAGGGTTTTACCATATAATCATCCGCTCCATTGCGTAGATTTTCAACACGATCGTCTTCTTCAGCTTTTGCTGAAACGATAATCACCGGCGTATTGCTTTGCGCCTTGATCTCTTTTAGCACCTCTTCTCCGGAAATTTCCGGCAGCATCAGATCCAATACGACCAGATCGGGAGCAAAAGTGGAAAAAAGGGAAAGGGCTTCTTTTCCATCCATTGCTTTTTCGACGAGATAATCCGCTTTTTCCAGATAGGCTTTTTCAATATTGATGATGCCTTCTTCATCTTCGACTAAAAGTACTTTTCTTTGTGCCATGCTGTTCTCCTTGGCTTTCTATGGGGTATTACGCAGGGATCCGCCAATGCGGTCAATGGTTCGTTCGGGGCGTAGCGGAAGGGGAGGGGTGATGCGGAGCTTCAGAGGATTCACTGCTTTGCTGATTCGGTGGAACGATGGTCTTTTCGAGCTGTTTTCCCTTCCGATCAAAGCTGACGATTTGCATACTGCCGTCCGGGAGTTTTGTTTTTTCCACATAGCTTCCGTCATCTTGATTGTATTCACGGATGGTCGTCAGGCCGTCCTTGGTAAAGGTCACGGAAGGAATCGTAGCCCCCAATTCGGATACCTTGGTGGGCACCTGACGAGACCAATCTTCCGGAACAACACCGTTAAATTTCGAGGGATCGTAGTCGGAAGGACGAACCAGGAACACTTTCGAGACACGAAGGCGTGCAGGCGTTTTATCGCTGGCAAGCAAGTCGTTACGCGCATCGAGTTCACGGAACACATACGCGGTATCTTCCATGCGCGGTGCCGTTTCCTTGCTGACAGGCACAACGAGGACGCCGTTACCTGCAGCGGTAGCAGAGGTCGGGGTTTGTCCTGTAATATTTGAAACTTCTTCCTCGTATACACCTTCCGGAATCGGGAATTTCTTGGCTTCCCGTCCTTCATGAATAATCGCATGGATATTGGCGTAGATATTCGCCGGAGTACGAGAGTCACCTACAAGGGAGATGAGGGCATTGTCTGCGCCGACCCAAACGGCGGTCGTATAATACGGCGTAGTTCCGGCAAACCAGAAGTCCATATTGTCGTCGGTAGTACCGGTTTTTCCTACCAGCGCCATATCACCACCGGAAACAGTGCCATTCGTAAAACCGTCTTGAATAACGTGACGCAAGGCATCAGCAAGTTGATAATTCAGCTGCGGCGGAAGCACCTCAATGCCGGTATGTTTGTTTTCGTAGTAGACTTTTCCGCGGTTATTGGTAATTTTGGAAATGCTCATTGCCGGGACACGAGTACCGTTGTTGCCGATGGCTTGGTACGCGCCTGCCATATCCATTGAAGTCAAGCCTTCCGTCATGGAACCGATTCCCATGGCAAGGTTTTCGTCGTTATGCTGGCTGTCTTCGGATGCCTCAACAAAGTGATCCCGATCAGGATGTTCACGGTTGATAATGCCATAACGGGACAGATATTCCTTTGCCGTATCAATACCGATTTTTTGCAGCCAACGTACCGCAACCGGGTTGGAGGAACGTACAAGCGCTTCCTGCATGGACATCATGCCGCGATAACGCAAGTCTACATTGGTCGGCCAAGTGCTGTTTTCCAACATTTGTACCGGCGCATCATCCATGGCGACCCCTTGGTTGTTTCCGGCAGCAATCGCTCCGGTGTAATCGGCGATAGGCTTGATGGAAGAACCCGGCTGACGCGGATAACTGGAAGCGCGGTTGAGGAAATGGCGATCATCCTGTTCCCGACCGCCGATGATGGCGCGAACCTCTCCCGTTACCGTATCGAGAACCGTAAAGGACACCTGCGGTTGTTTTACGCCAATGTCGTCATAGTCGTAGTAATCGCGATTCAGCAACATCGCACCGTCCTCACGTATCGTATAGAGCGGCGTGGTATTGGTGTCTAAAAACGCTTTTGCAATGTGCATTGTGCCGTCGGAATCGATTTGGAGATATTTTTCATCAATGGGAATGGTGCCGACACGATGAGAACGAAGCACATCATTATCATCCACGGTATAGTAATCCATAATGTCTATATAGCCGCTATAGCCGCGCAGTCGACCGGACTGAATTGTCAGATTGCCTTTTTCGTCAATTTTGAATTGGTTTTCCGGCACCACGACGCGCCCTTTTTCATCCAAAAGATTGGATTGACGATAGTAAAGCAGGGCATCGTTTCGTCCGATGATATTTCCGTAATCATCATAGCGAAGGTCGAGCTTTAAGGGCGATTCATCGCCGGTCGGCGAAGTCAGCGAAGTAGCAAGAGAGGCGGTAAAATCCTGCAATTTGCGCTGCAAATCCATATCGACGGTGCAGGTAATCGTTAATCCACCGTACATCAGTAGCTGTCTTGCTTCCTGACGAGAAATGTTTTGCGTATCCATAAGCGTCCAGATGGCTTGTTCCTTCACCAAATCTGTAATATAAGTGGAAAGGTTCTGTGCGCGCTTTTGCGGC